>Ga0116228_10004734_pt1 | contig 12092 bp, 8 predicted proteins | sample S1TSphfallax_2_FD_89694 | JGI IMG/M metagenome (GOLD analysis project Ga0116228, IMG submission 89694) | Host-associated microbial communities from peat moss isolated from Minnesota, USA - S1T2_Fc - Sphagnum fallax MG | ecosystem: Host-associated > Plants > Peat moss > Unclassified | place: USA...
ATATCCAAAGGTTAATTCAACTCTTAATAATTATTACTTGGAGGTTTATCAGGATTCAAATCATTAACACTAAGGAAAACTATGGAACTAAAGCTTAACAATTTGTGGTATTATAATCCATGACTCACAAACTTCCACCAAATCAATGGCAGTACATCATCTTTTAGCTTCACATGCAAATAATAGAATAAGCCTAATTCATTCTTTAGTAACCCATGCAAAGTGGTTACATTTGAAGTCAATGCCCCAAAGATGGAATCATTATCAATTAGTACTACTTTAATTAGGCCATAAATGATGGGGTTTACGAAATGAAAAACAACCACCAACAATGGTAACAAAGTCTTGTTATCATACTTAGCCATAATTTGTATCATTTTTACCTATCCAACAACCCCTTCACCACATCAAGGGATTTAAACATGGGTCCAACATTAATGTTAGCATGTTGTGAGCCTTATTAGCATTGTAAGAAGATGTAAATGCCAAAAATGGGGCTGATACAACCTAAACTTATGCCATCATACACACCCACAATGCCCTAATTCATATTCAAAATCCCCCTTCACAAAATTGAGAGGATATTTTCATAATGTTGAATCTGATTTTGCATATGCACATTGATTGAAAGGGTGGCATATAGGGCATCAAAAAGTAACCAATATCCTTGGGTTTAATTGAAGATACATTATTTCACAACATGAAGCATAATTTCAACAACCACTTTACAAATTGCCCATGTGTGTGCATCTAGCACATGACCTTGTAGTTCTTGAATTTCTTGCGTCCCATACCATAGATTGATGGCATCACGATACTCCAAAGTTTCTTGAAGTAAAATCACCTTGCTAGTAAACCTAGTTTTCATTAGTGTTTTCAATTTTCAATGGAAGAGCCCAACATCAAGGCATGCCCTATGCCATTCATTGGGCCCTTTGCTAGACTTCCTAGTCCTTGTAAAGTTTTTTCTACAACATAGATTAAATGACTTTCAAGCTAACCTCCTTGAAACCAACAGAAACTTTAATATCATTACAAGCATATTAGCATGTTTTGCTAAAAGCATGACCAAAACACAACCCCTACCAAAGAACAAGTCCCAAAGGACCACAACTAACAATTGAATTAAAAGCTTAAGCATGAGTGGATAGATTGCCACCTTTGTCCTTCACATAGGCAATTAGTTTGTCTAGTAAATTATACAATCACAAGAGATCCTTGACTTGTGTTGCCATTGCAACTCTAGACATATTAGTGGCTTCAAAAAGTCCCACTATCACATGGCAAGCCACCCATAGTGAATTTATGAAATTAATCACAAGAACAAACATGTGATGTCCAAATCTAAACATCCATAAATTAAAAAAGGCTATTGTTGTAACACATGAATCCAAAGTGAGAATTACATATTGTTCCATGGTTTTAGCCACCAATGAAAGGATGGCATGTTGAACCATTTGCTTGAAGTTCGAAAACACAACTTGGGGATTCTAACACATGACCAAGTGCTTTAGCCATCAACATTCTACAACAAAAATAGGAATGTAGGCTTTGGCAACATATTATAATATCAAGTCTTGCATAAATTTTTGTTATTGTGCATCATCCTTTTTATAATGATTACCATTCCCAAAATGATTTATGGTGGCCCCATAACCAATAAAAGATCTTTTTTTGGACTTATCCCGGTGCAACTCCTATGAATCAAAAGCCACATTAACATTTTCCACTTGCACCAAGCGCCTAGATGCTCACCCAAGATATGCTTCTTCATGGAAATATTCTCATGTTACTAGGTGTAAAAATTCATACCTTTACTCCTTTTGGTGGTGCTAGCAACATTGTAACTTTGGCAAACAAAATGGTGAATAACACAACGCATAATTTGAAGAAAAATAGGATCTAGCTTACTACCATCATTCATCATAAAAAAATGCCAAGGGACAATCAATTTGTGGTGAAGGACCCATGTTTTTTTATTTAAAATGAATTGCGCTTTCAAAACCTCCCATGTAATTTATGTTTCCTCATCCAATTTACTAGGCGTTACAATGCTTTTAGATGCAAATGGTCCACTTGGCGTTGAAATGAAGCCAACTATTAGCCCAAAATCCTCAACTAAATTCCATGATTCCAAGTGAGCATCATCACATTCAAAACCTTCATGCATATGTACATTCAAACCAAATATTTCAATCTAATATGCCAATTGGATTCTAATTTACAATGGAAAAAAAACTCTTGAATTTGGTTTACAAAATGACACTGATGAATTATAAAAAAATTCCATTTATGAACTTTAGAATTCACAACTCAAAATTGGAACATTGAAATAATTCATACAAGTTTGTTTTTGCAACACAACTTCAATGTTATGCATCTAGTCCCATACACTTGAAGGATAACACCAAACAAAACAAAAACAACAACGAACGCAAGTGAGACATAACAAAGGGGGGGATAGTACTTACTTGTGGGTACATCAATTTGATTGTTACAAATTGAAAGGAAAATCTACCACCATAAACCCTAATATCGCTTTGATATTCGTCCTAAATGTTCACAATTACATTTAAAGATCTCATAGCTAATTGCTACAACTATTGGGACCAATTGTTGTGTTTGGCGGTTGTTGCAACCAAACATGATAGTTTGTTCCACTGGTAGATAAAAAAACATTACCCAAAGCAAAGCTAAAAGCAACACATGAAAAATGGACTTGTGGCTTAAAGTTTTAGGTATACAACAAAAAGTGAAACCCTAAATGGATGAAGGTGCTTACATGAAAAAATAAACAACCCAAGTAGGAACAATAGGTCCCCATCAAGGTATCAATAAGTTATTGATTTTTTTTAACTAATAGCCACCAATATGGTATTTATAGGGTATTTAAAATCTTAATACAAGGCTTGGTAGTTACATTGGATGACCAACTTTGACCATCCATTTCTTCCTCATCTCAACTTGGTTTTGCATTTTTTTTTTCCACATCATTTATATAGATGTTTTCTATTTATCTTAGAATTTTTACAGTCAATAAAGCATGGTATCTTGGTGCAATCCTCCAAGAACTTGTAATTCTAAAAGTTGTCCAAAACTTTTAAAAGTTAATTTTTAACGATGGGGATTTCCATTTCTAAACCAAATCTTTTTTTTAAATTTGAAGCATTCAGCTTGAAGTTTTTTACAACTCTACCAAATTGGATTTTTAAACTCTTGACATGACTTTGAAGCACATTTGTGAAGGTTAGTCCAACTTTTATATTGGTATTGTTTGGGTCGATTGTCAATTAAAGGTTAAATAGGCTCATTTTTTTGGCTTAGACTCGAATCCTTTCTTAGCGTCCTTTCTTCTTTGCTAACCTAACTCACACAAATATGGTGCAACGAACATCAACAACAACAACCATGCAATGATGATGGCTACTTAGGAAAAAACATGATCATACGACAAGTGAACAACAAGTGATGATTTCATTCCCTTGCTATTGAAATGTACATGTGTTCATTTTCATTTTCATTCATTTTTCACTACTTGTGTACATACTATTATCGTGCATCATCAATGGTCTTTTTTAGTCCGCTCAATGCTTGTTTTTTACTATCGACAACACGTGTCCATAGCCTTGCAACATGCACAAGCCATAGCGATTCTTCAATGAGTTATTGCACTTGGTCAAGTTTCCTCATCCCTCCCACACATTATAGCTAGTGCACCTACGTCACTAGTCAATTTGTGACAAACAACAGCTCTTTCGTCCTAAGTTTTTGTTGATCATCATTTCATTGCCATGGTTCCTATTGCATAGGGCTTTTACCTTATTTTTGTTGATTGTTTTATTTTGTTTTTTCTTTGGGTTGTGTCTACTTGCGCTCTCATTTGCCTTGTACTTTTGATGGATGGGTTCTATCCTTGATTTTATAGTAGGGTTTTTCTTCTTTCTTCTCCCCCTTCCTTGGCTGCTTTGTTTAATGAATCTTGCCAAGGTTTCATCACTCACAACCTGAGTCTTGACAAATGAAGTTCCCAAAAAATGAACTCACAACCTGAGTCCTGACACAGTTAAAACAATTGGTGAACATTCCTCAAAATATGAAGACCAAATGAAAACCAGATTGTTCCATAGTCTATTCCCTACAGGGTGATCCAACAACTACTCATCAGACATGTAAAGCAAACACCATAGACATAAGTCTCAAGCTACTAAAATCTACAGAACTAAAATTCTTTGCCTCCTAAGCTTGCTGCTGTATCCAAGAAGAATGAGCTGAACATTGTGTTACTAGTTTGTAAAACCTAACAAATGTTAACATTTGGAGTTTGTCTGATGGAAACCCAATAGCAACCCAACACTTTAAAAAGATCATTTCCGCAAGTTCAAAGCATTAGCTGTGATATGCCACTTTTTTTGACAAAACATTTGAAGAAAAGAGGAATATACTTTTTGTTTTGCCAACTTAAAAAATGACTGAATGATTCTTCACCAAAACAAGAGCAGCTGGCACATCCATTAGAAGTGATAATCTTTTTTTAATTTTTAACTGTTCATCAAATTCAAAGAATGTTCAAGTCTGACACTTGTAAAATACACGAGAAGCAGAAGAAGAAAAGAAAAAGCTCAAGGCAAATCAACACTGAGTTGCCAAAGCAAAATGCATAGTTAATTTTCTGGCCATACTATCTTTTTCCTTAAAAATAATCATTAAACTCTGATCATCTTAAAACCTAGAAAAAGAAAACGTTGTGATTACTTCTTTTGTTCTCAAAGGTTTTGTGCATCTTAGTTTTGTTTCGTTGTGATTATTTCTTCTGTTTCTCTCTCGAGGTTTTGTGCAGTTTTGGGTTTATTGTCATTGTTGTGGTGACTACTTTCTTCTGTGTTTTTTTTTCCTCAAGGTCTTTTGCATTTTGGTTTTGATGTTGTTGTCACATTGTGGCTACTTCTGGTTTTTTCTCAAGGTTTTGTGCATTTTGGTTTTATTGTTGTTGTGGTGGTGGTGATTACTTTCTTCTGATTTTTCTCAAGGTTTTGTACATTTTGGTTTTATTGTTGTGGTGGTGGTGATTACTTTCTTCTGATTTTTCTCAAGGTTTTGTGCATTTTGGTTTTATTGTTGTTGTGGTGGTGGTGATTACTTTCTTCTGGTTTTTCTCAAGGTTTTGTGTATTCATGTTTAAAAGAAAGAAAGTGAAAAAAAAGGGTTTCCTTTTGTGGTTGCGGCAGCAGCAGCTGGAGATGGGAAGGATCCAAACGGTAATATAGTGAAAGTCACTGCATATCGATGAGGAGTTCAAGGAGTTTTGGGTTTGCTGCTCACTTCTGTTGTACTTGGTAGCAGCTCTTGTTAATAGATCCTTTGTGCCTGCCACCTGGGATCCACAAATGTGTTGGCACTTGGAAACTTCATTGTGTTTTTGGCAATGGCATTTACAGGCATCATAACAATGAATGTAGCACACAGTAGCAGGTCAGATGGTACTTCCCACCAGCACTCAAGTTGGGTCAGAGTAGCTGCAGTCATTCTCATCACTGTTCTTGGCTTCACTCTTGCCTTCACGTTCAGTGTACCTTATCAGTTGACAACTGATTTGACTGCAGATGCCGGTTCCAGACAAGGTTTGGCGATAGGGTTTTCTTAACCCAGCTGTTTTGATCCCACAAACCTTAGTTGTTTCAGGACCTTGGGATGTCTTCTTGGTTTGCTGTTGCTTCAATTGAAGCTGCTTTTGTATCTTCATGTTTATGGTGTGGCATGTCAGCTGCTGAGTATTGCCCTTGCAGTGACCTCCAATACGTGAGCCACTGAAATGTCTGAAGTGGACAGATCTGTCCTCTTTGTGAACCAGAAATGTTCCAACTTTATGGATCCCTTTTTCCCTAGACCATCAAATTATCAAAGTCAAAATCTTTCATCATGAGATCTTACATCTACTTCTTCCTGCATGGAATATCAAGCAAGCCTGTTGCTATGCATCCCTGGCAACCAAATCATCGTGATTGAACTTGTGTCCACTCATGCCCAGTTTCTCACATCCTCTACAACAAAGAAGTGGCAGCAAGCACTCAAGCCTATGTCCCTTACACATGAAGTTATTTCACCAGTGTACTTCAGACTAGCATTTTATCAACTGATCTTGATTGCAGTTCCTATCACAACTGACTATTGTTTGTTGACATTAGCCAGGAATCAGAGCAGACTGCCTGACAATTATACTGATCTGAAAACTTTCTGTTTGCATACTATCAAATGAACTTTGCTACTGACTGATTATGCTCCCAGTATTTCAACAAACCATCCCTGAGTGAAACTGCAACATTGGGCTCATCAGAATCATTTCTGAACTCAAAAAGCACAGACAGACAGAAAGAGACAAAGAAAAATCCAGTTAGACTTCCAAACCAAACACAAGAGTTTGGGAAATAGGTGTGTGACCCTTGTGTCAGCTATTACAAGATGAATTTCATCTTACTGTAAAAGACAAAGTGGGAGGTTTGTTAACCCCAATAGAATGAGAACAAAGAATCAAATCACGCGTAATCAGAGTAGCCCCAAAAGGTATCTCCTCTCATATCACATACAAGTAATATTCCTAGGTCTTCTCCAGGATTGATTGGAAGAGCAGGGCCTTCCAACCATGAGAGTAAAGTCTGATCCTGGTGATCTTAACCCTAGAGCTCAACCCTTTTGCATGGAGAAATGGCAATAGAGTTTAGTAATATTATGCTCTGTCTCGTCTTCAGAGGATTAATGGCCGAAAGATCTACCTCCTGTGAAATCTGTGGTGGCTTTTTCGGGTTTAGTAGTAGCCATTCGGTCTGAGATGAGAAAGGACCGCATCTCACAGTTTTGAAAATGTTGATGGAGCTCATTTTGTATGACACCAGAGCAGTCATGTCCAAACAGCTGCAGCATGTTGGTAATGAAGCCACTGTGTGACACCACTGCAATTTGTGACTCCTTGCGATCCAGTAGCCATTTGACAAACACCCGTGCACGGTTGCGCACTTGATCAGGAGTCTCCCTGTAATCAGGTTCCCACCATGTGTCCTCATCTGTTGCTACCTCTGAGAAATCAATAGCTGGGAATTGAGTTTTATAGAAACTGATTTTCCGCCGCTTGTCACATGGGTGCATCCCATGCATCTCCCTACACCATTCATTTGCAACAAACAAAGGAGCTCCAACACGGCTGATTAAAGCATGTTGAGAATTTCCTACACCATTGACCATCAATGCAGAATTCATGGCTTCCCCTTCTTGCAATGCACCTGATGCCCATACAGCTACAGCAGTCTGCATGGCGCGCAGAAGTGGTGACATGACCACCAGCTCAACGCTAATATGTGTTCTCTCAACATGTTGATGCAAAGCTTCTGCTTGCTGCCATCCAAGAGATGTCAAATTCGCATCCTCAAACTCCGGGCGCATGTAATTCGCACGATCCACCTCTCCTGCCACATTGTGAGATGCCTGGCCATGCCGCACCACATGGATGACCTTGCATCTGTGCACAGGGTATACAGATGCTTCTGGAAAACTTGCAGATGCTGGCATATCATCAGTCATGATGACGATGTCTCCTTTTGTCAAATCTCCGGATGTGAGGTTACGAACAGGGAATCGACAGATGCTCAAAAGTTCAGATTTGAATGGCAGGAATAGAATGAAGAGAAGGATTGCCTGGGACTTCCAAAAGCCTGTGACTGGGAGGAAAATATACACACATACACCAGCTTACTCCACTACTTCTTCCACAAATTCTCTTCCTCTTCTTTCCTCCACAACCGTATCCAGCACTCGATCCCCTCCCAAAAGCACGAAAGCTGAGAAGCCCGAAAGCAACAGAGATCTCTCAAAACCGGAAAACTCTGAAAAAGCAATGAAACAAAACAAATGTCCGCAAGCAGAGAAAGCAAGCAACTCTAGAAATGCAAATCTCTGAAAACAAAAAACCAGAGCAAAGCTTCGAAATCCAAATGTCGCACTGTTAGCACCCATGAGGAACAGAACTCTGAAACCTAAACCTGTGCAAATCGCGCAAAACAATAATCTAGCGTAAGAGCGAAGCCCTAACCAAAATCTGTGAAACCCTAATCTCTGAAAACCTCACAAATCACGGAAAGCCTCACAAATCTCCCATCAGCGCTAAACCCTGACCCTAATTTCGAAAAATCATTTGTTTTTGGGTGCAATGAAACGAAATCATTTTCAAGACAGTTTTTACACAAATTCCCAAAATAATCAGCCAGGTACCTAAATAATAAGTTAATAATATACCTAGCTATATGGGCTTAAAATACTCTACCTTGCGAAGGTTGAAGGTATATATATATATTCAAATAAATTTTAAAAATAACAAATAAAAATATGTATTCCCTATTTCACTAAAACCCCGTACCAGGGGAAAGAAGCTTTGGATTAATTGAAGGTTATTTAATGTCAATTTGCAAGAATCTCACAATTAAAAGTTTTTTTTTATTTTATCTTTTTTTAAATAAACTAAATAAATCAAAACTCAAAATGATAGATAATGTAACGTATTACTAGATATTTTTGTATATGGTGTAATGCATGATGCAAACATGTGTTTTAAACAATAATTTTTCTTTTTCAAAATTTTTAATAGTTGCAAAAACTAGTACAATGATGATGAATAAATTCATATTCACTTGATATTAATAAACTTCAATCCATAACTACATCCATGATTGAGTTGGTAGTCATTTAGAACATTTTATGAATACATGATTACATAGCTTAGGATGGGAATTGCATAGCTTAGGATTGAAAGTCTAGATCGAATTACTTACTGTTACCAGGTAGCTAGGCATACAAAACGCTACCAATATTTTAATTTAAGATAATTACCTATAAGGTAGGTTAACTTAAGTAGCTAAGATAATCATATTTTAGGAGGTTATTAGCTTAGGTTTTCTAAAACCTTTATGTGAAAGTTGCATCAAGAAGATTTTTTCTAAATATGGGGATCGCTCATCAAAGTTCATAAGTTATGCACAAGTATATAGGTAATTATTTGCATATTCAAATTCAATTAACTATTTGATTGTTACAAATAAACTCATATAACTCTTTTTCTCTTTTTTTCCCCGTAACACATTATGTAAAAATGTGCATCAAGCAATGTGTTCTAAAGCTCATAAATGTATGTCTTCTATGAAGTGAACATTTCCTAATTGGAAATATTTATAAACAATATGAGAAAAGGGTTCAAAAACTTAAAAATCTACCAAATGTTTCACTTGTGATAAAGCATAGACCCATACTTTCATAGCCTAGAAGAATACTTGAATAATTTTTTAGAGTATATTTTTTGGGTGCACACCTACAAACCAAAATAGATGACATTCATCCCCTTGGTGATTATGATGCATTAGTATTATACATTTGATGAAAAATACCTCCCAAAAATAATTCCAAAAAAAAAAAATTGCCCATTTTCATTTTTATTTTTCTTCCTTTATTTATTTTCTTCTTTGGTTTTTACTTTGCCTTTTTCTACTCTTTGTTCTTCTTGAAGTTCTTATTTTTTCTTTGCCTTTTTAAAATCTCATTGAATTTGTTAATTCAGCATGGCTAAGTTGTCCTTGTATTGTTGGTCTTCAGATAGAAACTTATTACATCGGTTGATATGACATTGGCCCACTTCTAAAGTTGAAGAAGTCAATGGGGATGTTATAGTAGTTGGTCACTGGTACTAGGCATGTTGCATTTGAATGTCTTTGAATGTGTGTATGTTTGTCATGGAACTATGCAAACTATTTTTTTTAAGGGTTTGGTTTTGTGTTTTTCTTCTTTGATGATATTTTGTCCAATCTCCAACTATGATCATTAGGTCATTTCTCAATTTTATTTATTTAGACTTAACTATAATTGTACATAAATGTTTAATATTGTGAAATGTATTATCTATGGCTTGTGTTCTTTCACTTGTGTGTTATGGTTGCCTATTGGTGTGTTATTTTTTATAGCTTTTATATATGTGTGTAATGTTCCATTATGCACTTGTAACCAAAAAGAAAGGGGAAGATTAAAAAAACAAGCCTAATTGCATATGAAAGAATCTAAACAGAGTCAAATTCTCTGGAACCCTACAACCAATTCCATTTCTTGATTTGTGATACCATTGTCAAGGAGAGATCCTATTGATGTCTACTTATTCTGACAAAACCAACTTCTATACATGCAGATTTGCAAATTTGTCACAACTGCATGAATCTTCATCACACATTTCCTTAATGGCCATGTACTATCAATTGTCGAGCACCAATTCATACCACTATGAATCCAGAATCTATTGAAGTATGGCTTTGAAGTTAGAACTCTCGAGGTTCACACAATCCATATGAATTATTAACCATTTTCCCATTGAATGCAAGAATGCAACGTAACATCAAATCTCTCATCTTAAAACCTAAATCTTGTAGACCTTTGGATTTAAATGTTATAAATGTGATTTTGAACAATAGATAACAAACTCACTTAGAACAATTCAAAAAAGCAGATTCTTATGCAAGAATGTACTACAGATTTCATCTCTTCAAGTTTCCCCCACTCTTGACCTTGTTCGTATCATTATGCCCAACCTAAGGACACCCCTTTGAAGTTTCTGGTATTCACTTTGACAAATGTCTACAACATGGATTCAAGGTACTGCAACAAAAAAATTTCCTTCCAAAATGCATCTTGACTTTTATATGCCCTTTAGTTCTACAGCTCGAACCCCTTTCGTTTGCATCATCCCTCTGCATCAACCCTCATATCATTTATCCTTCTTTAGATCTACACATCTACTCTACTAAGTCATTGGCACAACAAAATTCATCAATGACTAGCCTAGTAGTTTAAATTGCAACAAGAAGAAAATTTCATACTTGAAAAAACATGCTACCTCACTCCTTCATTCTACCTCTTATCTTACCTTCCACTGTCAATTACGCAAACCTTTCTTCAATGTAATCACTTTCTCCACCATCCATCGCTCGCTACAACTCTTGTTCTCCATAACACATAAACAAACAAGGTTGCCTACCCATGCATTCCTTGTAGCAACAATGGAATAATTTCCACCGTAAGTATGCAAAAAGTTGATGGCTATTGACAACAATCAAACAAAAAAATGAAACCCTAAAACCCATTGTGTTCACACTATTAAAGTGACTTTCTATCTGGTCACACACTCACATTCTTCATTGGAACTTTGTTAATCAAGTTGTTACAATAACATTTATCCTCATTCCAAATAAATTTGAAACATAACTTACTAGCCACCAATGTGACGATTATACTTTAAGCAACAAATTTAACGTTTTCTTTGAACAACAAATTTTTTTTGTTAGTTTATGTCCAATTTACTCATTTTATAATAATGTTTTTCATATATTGCCTTTTCTACCTCACACTATTTGTTATATTTCTCTGATCATTCCAATAGGTCATAGATCAACTAGTTTTTGTCAATAAATATTGCAACATACCAAAAAAAATGTGGCAAGTTGGCAATATCGAAACAGAAGTGGAGGGATTAGAGCTTGCCATGACCTTCATGTTGTATAAAGGTAAGACTATTTCTTGGCATCATCTACAATGTTTATGTTAAGCATATGCATGTTCGTAAATTGAATTGTTAATCTTTGTTGCTTCTATTTTATTTTTTTGTCTACATGAGACCTTTTGGTTCTTATTGATCTATTAGTAAGTTGAATTTGTGTGTTTGCTAACATCTCATTGAAGGATCATCTGGAACACCTTCATTTGTATTTCATAACTTTCAAGGTTGAAAAGACTTATGTGTTATGGAACCAATGGTGTTTTTCTTCACTTGGTTTCTTTGTGCTCAAGTGGTAATTACCAATCTAGACATTAAAAGCATAAATAGCCACATCTTATATCCTATATATAATTACAAACATGGTGTGTGTCTGTCTATCTGTCCATCTTTTACTTATCTTTTACTTATTTCCTTTTCTCTGACATCATTTCGCTTTCATTACCTCTCTAGCGTAATCCCATTGGCTCCCGTTCCCTGTGGAGTGTTTTGGGGGGTCGGAGAAGGGAGAGCCTGGTGAAGC
>Ga0116228_10004737_pt1 | contig 12090 bp, 6 predicted proteins | sample S1TSphfallax_2_FD_89694 | JGI IMG/M metagenome (GOLD analysis project Ga0116228, IMG submission 89694) | Host-associated microbial communities from peat moss isolated from Minnesota, USA - S1T2_Fc - Sphagnum fallax MG | ecosystem: Host-associated > Plants > Peat moss > Unclassified | place: USA...
ATCTTGCACTATTGTTGTTGATGCAAGCTCTTCCATGATTCAATTCACCAAACAAAACACACACTAAACAATCTCCTTTAGAATATTTAGTCCTAGTCATTTCTAGATCCAAATATAATTGTAACCAACTTTGCCCAAATGTTCCTTCCATGTCCAATTCATTTATAGCAAATGTTTTTTTTTTTCTTTAGGAAAAACTATATTAAATGTTGTTATCATAAAAGCCAAGTTTGGGTTTTTAAATGTATTTGGAGGCCACATTACAAAGTGCAATTTTATCTCCGCCATTTTATATTTTTTTCACATGATGCCTGAGAATTTTATTAAAAATTTACCAATCAAGGTTGTTATGCTCAATATAAAACCTTCAAAAATGAGCTTTGTTAAAATCAGGCCCACCTCAACTTCGTTTCACACAAGCCGTTATTTTGATAAGACCCAATACTAAGGGTTTTACCCCACATTTAAAAGTAACATGTTTTAAGTAATTACGCTTGGTTTATAGCAATATTGGATTATTATTGACTTTTGAACATACCAAACTTGTCCTAGTATTGAGTTTTTAAAATTATTTTATTTAATAAACTTACTTGTAAAGTCATTCAAAGACAAGGCCAAAAACCCATGTTTGCTTACTACATGAATCAAAATTGTAAAAATCACATTAAAAAATACATTGTAATTCAATGGGACGCAAAACTCATTTTTGCACCCAAACTCAAGCTTGGTGTTGTATTGTGTGCCCATTGCCAAAACCTTCACAAGGTGTTCTTACAAGTTTAGTGTGCACGTTTTTGTTTTGTATATTTGTTTCCACATGAATTAGAAGTGGGAATGTGTGAGATTTGAACCGTTGTTTTGTGAGTAAATAAAAAAAGTTGTGACAACTTTGTGTTTCATTATGTTTTCATGCAACCTATGTCATTTTGTTTTCATCAAATTATTTTTTATGCACATTTTTATGTCAAATTAAAGGGAAAGAAAGGGAGGTGAAGGAGGAAGGGGGCTTGAATCGATTCTTAGAACAAATGTAGTTAGAGCTTGCTCACCTTGTTGCTCAATTTTTCATGTTGTTTCAGCTCGAAAATTGGAGGTTGCAAATGGTGGTGGTGGTGGTCTTCATGCTTTGTTGCTACCTTGTTGAACTCCTTTTAGCCATCCTCATGGTAGCCCTTTCCTTGCTCTCCAATTTCTTATAGGTTTCTATGGGCATGAGGGAAAAAAATAGGGGGCCAAGATAATGTTAAATATGGGGTTGACATGGTATGACTTTAAAGATAAATCTAATACCATTTACACATTTTGTTTTTTTATTTTTATTTTTTTTAAATGAAAAGCAAAGCAAGGATCACCTTGGGGATGGATATGGGGAACTAGGTAAGGAGAAAACAAAGCATGAAGACCACCGTCATCTTTTGAAAATTACAAATTTAAATTAAAAAACAAAACAATTGAAAAGCAAGGCAACAACCAAGGGCAAACACCATATTAGGACCCAACCCCACTTCTTTTGTGCTTTGCTTTAAAAAAAAAAAGAATATCTTTGGAAAATATTATTGGATTCATTGTTTACAAATCAACATAAAACATTTATGACTAAAAAAATATTACTATATTATTATGTACATGCAAATATAAAATGAGTTTACAAAAATTGAATATAGAATATCCAAAAACATTTTTGAAAATATTAAATAGTGAAAACACATGTTACAATATTTTTTAAATGTTTTTGGGCCTTCTATATTCATTATATTTGTTTCAAACTTATACAAATGTATCCATAATATATTTGAAATTATTGTAAATGTATATGTAAAACTTTCAACTTTAACTTACCATTTAAATCATCAAAAATTAAGTAGTTGCTACATCTTTCATGAACCCTAGTATTATGTTTGGACATAATCATGAGGATGATTTAGGGGAGTTGGACAAGGCAAAAATGAAGCATGAGGACCACCACCACCATTTGCAATTTTCAATTTCAAATTTAAAACCTTAAAGAATTTGAGAATCCAAGTTAAGACCACCATGAGAATTGTTAATCAATGAGGTAAATACAAAAAACAAAAAACTACCACCACCACCATCATGTAATTATAAATACTAATTTTTAAAATTTTAAAATTTGAGCGGGAAAGCAAGAAACACCATGAAAATGGCTAAAGGAGTTGGTCAAGGCAAAACAAAACATGAAGACCACCACCACCATTTGCAACTTACAAGTTCAAAGTTGTAATTTTTTAAAAAATTGAGTAGCAAAGCAAATGAGCTCCAAACACATTTGCTCCTTGAAACACACCTAAGTTGGCCATGGAAGAAAAAATCCAGCAACAAAACTACAACAACAATAATAACAACTTTAGCTTCTAAGGGAGAGTAGGAGGAGCTTCACCCAATTTGGCATCACTTTTCCAAAACAACAAACAACAAGTTCAAACCCCCCCCCCCTTTTTTTTCTCTTTATGTGTTTGTCTATGTTATTATCTATTGTCTCAAACAAGTTTAACTATGGTAGTGTGGTGGGATATTATAATATCCCAGCTTTGCAAACCTGGAACTAGAACAATGACAATCTTCATCTAGAACATGTTGGGATTGTCCTAGGAGTTATACCTCAAATTTTCACTTTGCATGGAAATCCATCTTGGGAGCATGGTAGACATGTACCTTTCAATAATACGTAGTTATGTAGTTTGCATGGAAATAGTTAGAAATTGGTAGGTTTGCAACAATACCTAGCTTTGCAGTTTGCATGGAAATCATCCTTGGAGCAAGCATTGTGATACCTACATCTCTTGTTGTAGCTATCAATCATGAATGTGATTGCCATTCCATTTTGAATTCTATGCCCTTGTCACCTTGGTGGGTTCATCTTGATGGGGTTTCATTTCATTAGAAGTTATACCAAGGTTTTATTTGTTCAAGATAATGAATTCTAAGCTTTTCCACAATTTTGATATAATTTTCTTGTTGTGTCTAAAATTCCAACAATTTTTTTTTAATTCCAATGAAAATTGCAACACTCCTTATGATGCCATTTTTTTATTTCTTGGTGTTGTTTGTTACATTATGAACACTGCATGATTTCACTATGGACAAAGATATTTCTTTCCCATGAATTGATTTGTTTCAACAAGTGCATGCGTGTGTGGCATTGGGGTGTTGTTGATGGAAGCAAAGATGGGATTTTCATCACCCCAATGAGTTAGTGCAACTCTCACCTCACAAGGTGGTAGCCAAATCTCATAATCTCATGTGGACATGATGGTTGGAAAATTTATATACTTAGTTACCTTACTCCTTTAAGCATGCACATGAATCACAAGTATAAGGAATTGAACCGTCACTTCAACAACAATAAACCAAATCTATACCAATGGACTACATCACTAAGAGGTAACAATTATTGTGAAGTTTTATATTTCACATGTTTATTTATGTAGGTAAGTAAAAAGGTTAGATAATTATAAGTAGGTTGGAGGTACATACATAAGTAAGCACGTAGGTATGGGTACATAGTTATGTAAGCAGACCTAGGTATAAAATACATAGACCTAAATAGACTTAGGCCTATGTAGGTAAATGAACCTAGCTAAAATTTAAATAAATGAGTAAGTAAACCTAGGTAATAGCTAGGTAGGTATGTAACCTTACTTGTAGGTAAATGAACATAAGCTACCTATTTACCTACCTAACCTAAAAAGTAACCAAATAAGTATGTAGTATACCTAGGCTACCTACTTAGCATAAGTAGTAGATAGGTAGGTAGATAGGCTTAAATTACCCACCTACTAGGTTTGCCTAATTAACCTAAATAATAGTTAGGTAGGTATGTAGCTTAAGCTACCTATTGTCATGGGCATGAAAATATGAAAATGAATGATGAACAATGAAAAGACAAATCTAAATCTAAATTTAAACACAAAATATAAAAACTAAAACTAAATCACAAGAAACTAAAAACAAGAACATGAAATGTGCAAACAAATTTTTGTTGTGATAAAACATGAAAAGGTAAACACAAAAGGAATAAAACAAGGTTATGAAACAAAATTGTACCTCAATTTGATGTTAGATAAACTAAAGGTACTAGAGGTCTTATTTCTATTTATACCTTTTTGAGAACTCAACTCAAGGAAAATTCCATGGAGGTTTCCATCTGCCCATCAACCTTGGAAGCTTCTTAAAAAAAAAAAAAAATTATAAATGAATTATGAGTTAATTAGGACTTAAGTAAATGTGAAAGTTATATGTTAATTATGAATCAATTAAAAATGTATTGGTATAATTAAAAATGAACTAATAGTTTATTAAAAGTTAATTAAAAATGAATTGGAAATTCATTAAAAGTGAACTAAGATTTAATTATGAGTTGTGGATGAACATCCATATGAATGATATGTCTATGACATTTTATTTATTTACCTAACCTAAGTAGTAATTAAATAAATATGTAAATAGACCTAGGTTATCTATTTAACATAGGTAGTAGGTAGGTACATAGGCCTGGATTACCTACCTAACCTAGCTAATAGGTAAGTAGACCTAAACATAAAATAAGTAAATTTAAGCTGCCTACTTAGCCTAGGTAGAAACTAGGTAGGCAAGCCTATGTAAGTAAATAGGCCTAAATTACTTACCTATTTAAGTTTACTTTTTAAACTTAAGTAATAATTAAGTAGGTAGGTAGGCCTATGTAGGTAAACCTAGGTTATTTATTTAACCAAAGTACTAATTAGCTAATGTGGCCTATTAATTAACATACACTGCTACCAAAGTGGGGTGCAACTTTCTAACTTAAATCACTATGGGACCTTAAAAGTGAAATAATTTCATTGCATTTTATTGATTTCAGCCTGGTGAAAATTATTTCACTATAATATGACTATGTAGACATCATGTTTCAATACTAGTTAACATAATTCATTATTACAATTTACTATAATAAATAAGTTTATTTATATGTTTTTAAAAATATTCTATCTATGTTAACTTGGCCTATTAACTAACATGTAATAAATAATAGGCTTTAAACATATGAAATTATCAATAATATTATATATTAAATAATTAAAATTTAATTGATTTCCATGTTGGTTAGTTAATTAACTAGCAAATGAATGATTTGATAAATTTGTATTTCATTTGAAAGTAACCTTGTTTCATTAGGTACTACTGAAACAAGTCATTGTCCCTAGCAATCGGTCCCCATTCACTAAGGGGTTAAACAATTTCACTAGGTAAAAATGTTCAAATTCACTCAAAATTTAGTGAAACCCAAAGTGAACTAGGGCACATTTTGTAGTAGTGATGGATGTCTAATTGGATTACAAACCATTAGTCACTTTGATGAAACATATCATTTTGTTTTTTTGAACTTGATTAAATGTCCATTTGATTACAAGCCATAGGCCATTTTGATCAATGTGATCAATTTTTTGTTCAACTTGATTATATTTTCAATCTAATAGATAATCAAATAAGTCATTTTAATTAAGTTCACTAGTTAAAAAATACACATGTTTTTTAGATCTCAAGCTTATAGTCAAAATGGACATGTTCATTAATCAAAGTGAACAAAACAATGAGTTTGACTACCTTAAGAAACCATGAATTGTAGTAGTGAAAATTATGTTGTTATTAACCATTGAATATTTCATGCTAGATACAACACAACATTAATTTCGTTGATATGTTAAACATTCATAATATTTATAATTTGTAACCTATTAATTAGAATGCACGATATTCATGTGAAAATATTTTTGTAGGAATATGGTGCAATCTTTATTATATGTGAAGTAAACTTTATTCAACAATTGAAGTCTTCAACAACTTTGTCATCAAAAGACAAACCAAAGTTTGAGTTAATGGGATTCTTGCTTTTCAATTTGTGTTTCCATGTTGTATGTGTTCCAACTGCATGATTACAACAACAATTGTTCATGCATGTGGTAAAATTCCTTCTTTTGAACATGGTGGAAACTTCTCCATATGGGAGGCAAATTTAGAGTAGTGAAATACAATTTGTGAAAGAAAGATCAACAAATTGTGCACATATGATATTGAGGTACAAGAACATGATAAAGTGAATGTTATGGAAGATACATGGGCATCAACATTATGGATGCCAATTGGAGCATTTAGGTAGGAGTTCATTTCAAAGATGGAATATAAGAAATTATGAAATGTTTCATCTATCATATTCCATTCGAGAATGTGGCAATTGTAGGTTGTGTTTTATTGGAAGTATTTCAATTTCCAATGCTATCCTTGTAGGTTTGCATTTTGAATTAATGGTGCTTGTCCAAATATTCCATTCTTTGCATTCTTTTTACAAGTTCACATTTACATTTCATGGATTTTGGCAACATGCCAAAACAAGTGTAAAGAGGGCAATGATAAGGAATATTTGTTTTGATGTTATTTGAAACTCATATACAAATTTGAATGCTTAATGTATTGGATGGTTATTGCCAGTTGGTTGTTTATGTAGGGTTAGGAGACATTTTTGTTACAAGTTAAAAAGTAAATTCTTTAAAAAATGAATGAAATCACTGCAACCATGATTACATCAATCTTTGGAGTAGAAAATGGAATGGAGTTGGAACAATTTCTCATAGTTTGACACTATGAAAGAATGAAAAAACAACTAGAATAACTATCACTGTAAGAAATCATGGATTATTTGTCTTGAAAACTAGTTAAAAACTAGTCATTTTGGCATTTGGTCAATTTGACCACTTAATCATACTAGACAATTTGATTTGAACATGTTGAACTTGATTGGTGGTTTTTTTGACTAACCATAAGACGATCTTTTTGAATAGTAAAATTGAACAAAAAGTTGGGCAACCAAAAAAAATTAAGTAAAAAATAACTTATTTTAAAATATAAATATATGAATAATAAATAAATAATAAGTACCTAACCTACCTACCCACATGGCATCCTACCTACCTATCCACAACCCACCTAGGTACTATACATTTACACACATGTACAATGTATATATATGAATATACAATTTTCACATAATATATGTTGGATAAAGGGGATTAACCTTTGGTCTCCTTGGTTCCACACCAATGTCTTAGCCATCAAACCACTCCATCACTTTATAAAACAATATGACACCAAATGCATTTAACATGTTTCCTTGAACTTCTATGAATTTTTTAAGGTTTGAACTTCAATTTTTTTCATAAATAAGTAAGTGGGTACTTAATTAGATAGATAAGTACACATGCTTACCCACCTATGTTTTTAGATGTTCATACTTACTTATGTAAACTATAGTTAGATATGTAGGTAGGTGGGTTAGTAGATCAATCAATAAGTAGATAAATAAATAGGTAGGCATATAGTAGATATGTAAATATGTAGGTAGGTAGGTTTATGTTAAGTATGTATATAGGTATGTAGTTTAGTGTCATGGATGCCAACACTATGGAGTTCATTCATAACTTATAGTGAACTTTTACATGTTTTAATTTAGTTTCAATTCACTTTTAATTATCTTTTAATTAAGTTTTAATTCATTTCTAGTTCACTTATTATTAAGTCCTAATTTGCTTCTAATTGACTTTTAATTCATTTTAAATTATTTTATAATTCATTTTTAATTAACTTTTAGTTCACTTTCAATTCACTTATAGTTAATTATTAGTTTACTTCTAGATAATTTTTAGTTCACCTTTAGTTTAATTTTAGTTCACTTTTAATTAAGTTTTAATCCACTTTTATTTATGTCTTAGTTCATTCATAGTTATGGGTGAACATGGGCCACATGCGGGTTGAAAATCCTTTGACAATTTTTTTGAACTAGGTGTTTAATGGGTATAAATAGAAGTAGAATTCCCCATTATTTTTAATCTATTCAACACCAATTTTCGGTACGTTTTCTTATCACAACCTTATTCTATTTTTGTTTCATTCTTGCAATAAAATCATGTTGAATTGTTGTATTGCATTTGTCATGTTTTTATTTTGTTATTTTTGTTTCATGATCTAGATTTGGGATTAGGTTTACTCCTGTTCTCATCTTGATTTAGGAAATCCTATAAACTTGGTTATTTTCATGTTCATGACATTTAGTAAGCATAATAAGTAGGCTAGCTAACCAAATTAATATGACCAATTTGACTAAACATGGCCATTTAGTATGGTAATTTGACTAGGTCATGGGCATCTTGATGGACCATTTTTTTAAAAACATTCTTGACTAACTATATTTTACATTATATTTTTAGATTATTTTAGATTATTATATTTAAGATAAAATAATTTATAATAACATAAAGTAGAATGACCTTGACTAACTTAAAATATAACTTGAAATAACATATGTTAACCTAGAATAAAATAAACTAAGGTATAACTTAAAGTTAGTTGAATAATTTAATTTAGAATAACATATAATAACATAAAATATAAGTTAGAATAACTAAATTAGCTTAAAATAATATAGGGTATATCATAAAGTAACATTGATAAAATTTTAAAATAAATAAAATAAACCTATTTACTATAATAAATTGTAATAATGAATTATGTTAATCAGTAATGAAACATGATGTTTACATAATGATATTATAGTGAAATAACTTTCACCATGGTGAAATTAATGAAATGCATTGAAGTTATTTCACTTTTAAGGTCCCACAATGATTTAAACTAGTAAATTGCACCCCACTTTGGTAGTAGTGACCTTATCATAATGGTTGCATAAAGCATTGCTTAACTATTAAATTGCCATGGAAAAATGAAAATAATAAATATGTAAATATATACATGTATTTTTTAAAAGATCAAAATTTAGATTTAAAAAATTTAGATCAAATAAAAATTTATACATTGATCAATACAACATAACCTAATCATATTTATAGATGATCAAAATTTCCAATATACAAAAAACACATATACATAATGTTCCAATTGAATGTTGATGGTAATGCAAGGCATCACATTACCTTGGTGTATCAAAAATTTCCATATTCCCAAAAACCTAGGTTATTTAACCTTGGCCATGTGAATATTTTCATGGTCAAGGTTCAAGTAAAATAGAGATTTTTGAATATTCCTATACTAAGGTAAAAAAAATGTGCTTTTCAAAAATATTATTCATATATTAGGGTATTTCATTATTGCATGCAAGATAACCTATATTAATTTGAAAATAATATTCCCAAAAATTAAGCTATTTGACCTTAGGATGGTTAAAAATATCAAACATTTATAATAAAAAAATTCATCATGAAGGCATTCCATAGCATAGACAAGATAATTCAAAGTTTCAAAAATAATCTTTTTGAAAACTAGAGCTACCTACCTTGGCCAAGGTTAAGAAGCCTAAGTTTTTAAGGAATCTTTTTCATAAGCATGGGTAATCCTTGATTGGGGGCAAAATAACTTAAGCTGTTCAAAAGGATATTCCTAGAAGCTTGGGCTTTTTAGCCCTAGAAATAGAACTTGGATTAAAATGAAAAAACGAATATCCATGAAAAGCTTGACTTGCATTAGAATAACATAAATTAATTTCTCAAAAAAAAAAATCCCAAAAGTTCAAGCTCATCAACCTTGACCAAGGTTAACGAACCCAAACTTTAAAATAATATTTTCAATAACAAGGGTGTTCCCCAATCAAGGGCAAGAGAAAATAAGCTTTTGAAATGGATATTCCCAAAAACTTGTGTTAATTAGCCTTGGCCAAGGTATTTATGAAACACAAGCTAGTTAACCTTACCCAAGGTTCAATAGTTTGGGCTAGCTAACCTTGCTTAGGGTTCAATAACTAGATTATCTAACCTTGGCAAAGACAAAAAAAAATGAGTTATTTCACTTCGATTAAAGTTAAAAAAGCTTGGGGTACCTTACCTTGGCCATGGTTAATAAATTTAAGCTTTTTTATTAAACCTAGACATAGAACTTCAATTACAATGAAGGATATTTGTGAATGGATATATTATGAAATATGTTTTCAAAATAGCCCAAACTTTTTTAAAGAATATACTTAAAATATGGAGCTATTTAACCTTGACCAAGGTTAAACTTGCAAAGTTTTAAAAAATACTTTTCATAAACATGGGTAATTGAAGACAAGGGACAACACCTTTTAGGCTTTTGAAAAAATATTCCCAAAAGTTTAAACTTTTAAAACTTTAAAATAGAACTTGGATTAAAATGAAAAAAATGATCTCCATGAAAAACTTGAAATATTCCACTACCAAGGGCAAGATAGATCCGGCTTCAAAACAAAAATTCCCAAAACCCAAGCTAGTTAACCTTACCCAAGGTTAAGGTGCTAGAACTTTTAAAAAATATTTTCCATAACCAAGGTCTTCCACAATAAAAGCAAGATATCCTATGAAGCTTTTGAAATGGATATTCCCAAAAGCCTTGGCTAGCTAACCTTGGCTAGGGGTCAATAGCTTGGGCTATGTAAATTTGGCCAAGGTTAAGAAGTTTAGGCTTCTAAAACCTACACATAAAAACTTGGTTATAGTGAAAGATATTCACAATAGCCGAAGTTTACTAACCCTAGATATAGAACCTTGGTTATAATGAAGAATTTCGTGAAAAATTTGGGATTTTTAATCATCGACATAAGAATATTTTAATAACCAAGGGTTTTCCCACCTCTAAATATGGGAATATGGTGATGGGTATCATGGCCTAGGTGGTAATAATGTTTTTGCTATTGGTTGGCAACACCTTTTCATTGGGTATGTGGACTTCTTGGAAACAAAGGGCTTGGTTAGGTCATCTTAAAAAAAAGGATGGAAATAAAATTATGTATGGAACAAAAAACATGATGTATGTACTTTGAAAAATATAAATACAAAATAATATTAGTTGATGACCTAATATCAAGTGTTCTTAAACAATTGAACCTTGGCACATGTAGTGCACCCTAGGCATGTGGAGAAAGTTTGTAGGTTAAATTTTTGTTATTTAAAATTTTTAACATCAATTTTAGAGTAGGATTAGGTACCTTGAACTTCTTTGAAATATTTTTATGGCTAAGCGTAGTGACCTTTTTGTTATTCCATAGGTTAGGTCTAGGTAGGCTAAGGTAAGTTAGATTAAGTTAGGTATGTTAGGTAGGTTATTATTAACTATTTATTTGTTATTTTGCTTAGGTAAATAAGTACATGGCCAGGCTAAGTAAATTAGGCTAGGTACTTGTTATTTACCTATTTATTATTTTATTAGGTAAGTAGGTAGGGAACATAACACCATGAAACATGTCACTTGTATCCATTAAAAATGCCATAAAATATAGCATTTGCAACTAGTAAAAGTTGGAAAATTGCATCCATAATCATGAAAAATGCACCATGAAATCTATTACATTGAAACTTTACAACATAAAAGTTGTTTATGACAAAATTGTACAATACATATCATAACAAGCAAATGGTGTTATTTTGTTATGAAGTGCAAATCTTGTGGTTTTCAAAATGTCATGTCACGAATTTAAATGCCCTTTGTTGCGATGAAAACAACCCTTGCAAACATAAAATTTGTGTGTTATTACACCTTAAAATTCTACGGCATGAACCATGAAAAATCATAATTAAAAAATTATAATCATGAAATATGTTTATAATACCATGCATTTTTTTTACTATGAAAAAAAGACCGTCAAAAGTTGTAACCATGACATTTTACATCAAAGGATTTTTGTTAAAATAATAGCCCTAATTCACTAGCTTTCAAGAATTATTTTTTTGGGTAAATCAACAGATTCTACAAAAAAGTCCAAACAAGAGGCTAAAATATAAAAGGATTTGCACAATTTTCTACCTTCAAATTTGGTATATAGTCAATTTTGGCTAAATCTTGGTGTTAATGATTGCCAATTTGGCTATATCACAAAACAGGGGAAAAAAAAAACCGGGATTTCATTGGCCTGACTTATCTGGCACCCTTTGGAACGACCCCTATGAAGGACCCTTTGGAAATGACCCCCTACGAAGGACCCTTTGATTCCCAAATTTATTTTGGTCTATGTGGGCCCTTTTCCAGTCAGAAAGACCCGGAGAACTGACCCCTCTGCCCGTACTCAAAACCCTAGAG
>Ga0116228_10004739_pt1 | contig 12089 bp, 12 predicted proteins | sample S1TSphfallax_2_FD_89694 | JGI IMG/M metagenome (GOLD analysis project Ga0116228, IMG submission 89694) | Host-associated microbial communities from peat moss isolated from Minnesota, USA - S1T2_Fc - Sphagnum fallax MG | ecosystem: Host-associated > Plants > Peat moss > Unclassified | place...
ATTCGACGCTCTACTACGTCCTGGTCGGACTGACGCCCGTACTGCGATTCCTACGCGACGGGGAACCAAACGGACTTGAGCCTTTAATCGATTCTCTAAGTAGCGTCCTGGAGCGCTTTGTCGACGATGAATTGCTCAGCTGGACGGAGCGCTTGATCGCCCAATCCGCTCTCATCAATCTGAGAACCCCTGCGGATTTTCGGGAGGTTTCAAAGGCCCTCCAGGAGCGGACCCGCCGACTGACCGCTATGGCGAATGCCGACACTGCCAGTGTGATCGAGCGGCAATCGGTGATGAACATGGCGGGGCATCTGCTCAAACAAGTCGGCTTGCTCGAAGACTCGATTACCCTATTTCGCGCCGAAATCGACAGGTCGCCGTGGCCTACGTACTTCATGCCTCACGTTGCCGAAACGTATCTTGAGCTCGGGGAGCGGGACGAAGCGATTCGATGGTGGCGCCGTGCCTACGAAGATACCGTCGGCCCGACGACTCGGTTCGAGCTTGGCGTTCGGTATGTCGCGGCTCTCGTGCAGCATGCCGCACTGGAGCGCTCAACGATCGAGGGCACCGTGACAAGACTTTTGGGAGGGCCGGTTGATGGCGCCGATCTGGGGCGAGGTCGCCTGCGCCGATCTCTCGGCACGCTAAATCGCACCCTCTCAGCTTGGACGCCATGACAAACTCCACTCGACCGTCGCGCACACCGAATCGCGGCCATACTCAACATGAGCGCAGCGCATCGACACAGAAGGCTGTGCTCGAGGCCACATTACAATGCATGAAGAAACACGGGCTCGCCAATACCACGCTCCAGCAGATTGAAAGGCTCGCGAAAATGACTCGCGGAGCCTTGCTCTACCACTTCCCAACCAAGCAGGCGTTGGTTGCAGCGGCGCTGGTTTATTTTTATCGTCGCCGTGTCGAGCGACTCGGAAGTGCCGTGAAGTCTCACAAGCCCGATCTGAGAGGTGGACTGCATATCCTGCACGATGAAGTACGCGAGTGGTTTCCGCTGACTCTCGAGTTCATGAATGCCATGCGCACTGACATTGCATTGCGCAACGCATTTGACCGCGAAATGGATCAGTGGGTGAGGCCGATCTCTGACAATTACGTGACACTCATGCCCGAGCTGTCGAGTGCGGAGTCACCGCTCATGTTGCAATACGTAATCGGCTGCTTCCTGCGGGGACTCTGCTTGGAGTCATTCGTGAGCGAGCCAGGCATCGTAGATAAAGCATTCGATCAATTTGTACAAATCTTGCAGGCGTATCTGAGGAAAGATTGATGCTGAGTATGCAGGCATAAACTCTACAGCTCGGCTAGTCAGCGGATAGCTGTCCACGGAAACTAGCCGGACTTCACGGATTCGGGGTGTCGGCGATGCTAAGTGATTGATGCGCTTAGAGTGCGCCCCTCAAGGTCGGCACTACAGCGGGGTTGAGGAGGCGCGCTGAGGTGCGCTCATTTTCGGCGGCGGTTGGGCGGCTAACGCGAGCTTGAGTTGCGCAAGGAGGATCTCGAGTTCTTGCTCCGGTTGTGTGTAGCGAGTTAGAAGGACCTCACGGCTATCAGTGGTCGGGATGCGCACATCGAACATCGAACATCTGCACGGCGGCAAATTTCTCGAGCGCATTGCGCGTGGTGAGGCGGGGCGCGAGGGCTTTGAGTTGAAGACCAATCGTCACATACAAGCAGTACCCGAGGAAGGCGACGAACACATGCGCCTCGATGCGTGATTGATCCTGATGGAAGATCGAGCGGATCGCCAAGTCGCTCTTCAACACGCGGAATGCTTCCTCGACCTGTCCGAGCTGCAGGTAGTAATTTGTGAATTTTTGTAATTGCTGTCATTTCATCAGCGATTCTTGTCCACTCGCTATTGCTGGAACCCCTGAGGTTTTAGCCAGTCGCGCGTTGTTGTCGAGAGATCGCAACTCGCGGTGATCGGGTGATCGACAACGACACTCGTTTTCATTGGGAGGCTGTGCCAAATGGGCAAGTACACGAAGGTCCGGAGTACTGGCAGATGCTGCCGAAGATTGTAGGGTATGGTGGAATTCTTGTGCTCAAGCGCATTCCGAACGTGCCTCCGTCCGCTCCCTAAGTATCGGAGTAGTCACGGTAGATAGCGCTGGCGGAGAGCGAGCATCCGCATCCCTAAATATTATGCGCGGTCAATCAGTAGGCGTTGTTCCTTTGCCGCAGAGCGCCAGTAATAGACGATTACTACAGCGAGGGCAAGAAAGACCCAGAGCGATCCGCTGGATATGCACACTCCGCCCAGGATGAGGGAGTTGGTGATGTAGATCGGGTGAGCGACATAGCGATACAGACCAGCCGAAACGCGCTTTGTGGGAACGCGCAAGTCGAAGCACGGGCTGTACTGCGAGCCTAGGGCGCGCACGGCACTTTCAAATCCAATGATACCGATCACGCTTATTGCCGACCCAAGAAGGCGCCAACTCGATGTGTCATTAAGCTGCAAAAGCGCTGGCCACTTTCTCCAGAACGACAACAGGGCAATAACGGCGGAAAGCGCTACAACAATCTTATAAACGTATCGAAAGCTCACATCAGAGGATATCGGGACTCTGGTTCGATCGTAGCCGCTATTCAGCCGCTGGTATCGAGTCAATGATAGTAATGCGATCGCCACAACCACCGCGGTCGCTATAATACGATCAATCACGGATCTCGAAGGAGCAAAAGTATCGCCGTTCCATCGATCTGTAAGATCCCGATCCGGCACGTTACGGTAACGAGGTACTTCCGAGGTTCTACTTTTCGGAATCCCGTGAAATCTATGCGATGCACTAGCCCCTCCTCTTCGCGGACTTGGTCTCGCATAACAACTTGAACGCTGGTGGGCCACACCTTGAGACACTCTGATTCTGCGACCGACGGATTGAAACCGAAACGATGGCAGGCGTACACATAAATGACCTTCTGCGTTTGTATCAGCGCGGAGATAAAGGTCAGATGACTCGGGCTGTTGATCATCGAAGATTGGTACGATCGATCAAACTCTGCCTCTATCCAATCTTCCCCGATCCGGAACCTCCCAATGCGAAGTACCTCTCGCACGGGTCTATCCGGCATTACGTTGAATGTAATAGTGCAGACCGAGCTTTCGGTTAAAGTGCTGCTCGAGCCTTCAACGGTTGACGACATTAGTTTGATCGCATCGACCGCCTTATCCGGGGGCGACTCATACGTTACGCACCTCGCTCTTCACGCTGCATAAGGCGTTGAACTTTGCAACGACATACTGGACGGCGCTATCTCGCTCATCTCCAAGGCCTCAATGCGAAGCTGCTCACCGTCATCGACGTACAACTCCGAACAGTCTGGATGTTCATCCGGAAACAGTGACCACTCCGCCATTCGCAGGTAGAGTGTGGTTCCATGCCGGGCCCCGGTTTCCAGATCCCCGACTTGGCGATTGTCGAGCCCAGCCGATTCAAGCGCCGCCAAGAACATGTCACCGTGCGGGACCATCTCGTGTTGATGCATCACAAGAAACTTGCTGTTCTCTCGCGTAAGAAAGGGTGCACTCAGGGCACGGCGCGCTGGCTCCCGGGCCGCGCCACCGCTGATACTCTCAAGAATGCTGGCGGCGCCGAGTCGGATCAGCGGTTTCTCCGTCACCACGCCCCGAAAATAGGCATGCCACAACGTCACATCGAATGGTTCACCTGTAAGCGTCAACCCACACTTATGTAAATCGTTGGCCGCCACTAAATAGTGGCGTTCCTCTTCATTCGCGAAATCGAGAAGAAACTGCCGAAGTGGTTTATGTCTGCAAAACTCTTCATGTGCAGCGGCAGTAATAAAATATCGCTGCACTCCTTTCGTGAGGTGATATTCCATGGAGAGGTATCTTCGATAGGCTTCGATCGTAATACCTTTACCTGCGATAGCGCGTTCCAACATGACTGCGAACGACTCTTGTGCTTTCGCAATCAGTGTACGTAGAACATTAATACGGGTCATATGGGTTTCCTTTGAAGCGCACTATTTGCGGGCGGATTGATGGAACGACAAGACTCTCGTGAAAGATGGTTGAGCTTATTTTGTAGCGGCACGGCGACCCGTATAGTCGTCGAACATACGTTGAAGCCATGGTCTCGAATGTGGTACCACGCTTCTCTCCTTCGCCATCTCAAAGAAAGGCGAACGTACACGCTCAAGATGTTCAACATCATCTAGGACCAAGACCGTACGATGCAGTATTCCCACGACAGGGTCATGTGTCGGCGCGATGTATTCGCGAAACCCATATTTTCGGAACATCCGAAGCAACAACGGCGCACAGGTAGCGAAACATAATTGAGTATTGCGTTGAAGGCCCTTGGCGTAAATGTTCTCGAAAAGCAGCGATCGAGCCCTTGTATGCCGATGCTCCGGTGAAGCGGCCAATCTGGAGCATACGGCTATGTAGTTGGGAGCGGGTTCCGGGAAACGGACAAGTTCGAAAACATGAGCATATCTAGCTCGGGTAGCCACCGAGTCAAACCAGTTTGCCCTTACTGTTCCAACTATTTCGCCCATGTTTTCCACGACTATCAGCTCACTGTCCGGATCCAACTCATCGCTCAGTAAGCGCTCGTCGTGGTTTGCGTCTGGGTAACCCTTTCCTTGCTCAGCAATGTAGACGTCATAACGTAGGCGATATGCAGACCGTCTATCGAGTTCATCAACTGCAATCCGTGCCGTAGCCGCCTGAACTCCGACTCTTTCCTCCACATCAAGAACAGTCGTATCCATTTCGCTTCGTGTTCCTCGATCGTAGAGCTAGAATCGGGCGTTACCCGGGCTTCGCGAAGCGAATTCGTCGTACAGCTTCTGAGCCGGCGCGTCCTGAGTGCTCGCCAGCGTGGCGTTGGCAGTAATACAACTGATCCCGACATTCGCTACCTTGAATAGAGCGAGTTCGTGAGGGAATGATTGGCGAGCAGGCGTCTCTACTCTCATAGGGGGGCTCGGGAAGCGAGCGCTCATAAACCTACCATATCGTGGGGGGCCACCGGCGCCGCGCTGCCGGCGTTAACACTTAACTCAAGTCCGGATACCGTAGTGCCTGTGAAATTAGCCGTGAAGGAATACGAGCCATGTGTGCTCGGCCCGCCACTACCGCCTCCCACACAGGCACTCAACAAAAACATACTGCAGATCACCAGCGTGTGCCGCAAAACCATCCCATCCTATCTCCGGTCCCCCAGGTTATTAGGGGTTCTTCTCCGGAAAAACTAACAATCCCGCGGCAGAGCCGAGGGTGTACATTTGCCCTGCACAAGAATTGTAAATCTCATTAGGCAAGTGCCAGGCAACCATCGTGACGTTCTTGCCCTGCTCCCGACGATTGCGCGACGCTAAAACCTTCTTGCACTGCGCTATTCAGAGAAGTATCCGAGCGACCGGCCGGAACGAGCATCACCCAAACGGGTGATGCGAAATACGGTTGTGTTCATCGCGCCTAGAGCTACCGCAGATACGACGCGGCTGCGCTCCGCTGGAGGGCGACGCGAAGTGAGGGCTTAGGGAACGGGGTACAAACGGCGGTAAGGGCCTCATATGGCATGCAAGTTTTGTCTGGCCTTACCGACCAAATAGCTGAAAGATCCTACGGTTAATTAGAAGGCTCCGGGACGGCGCACGGCGCCGCACAGCAGAAGCCACCGAACGAGTTCACTCTGCCGCTTCAATCCAGTCTTGCTGAACGCGCTTTTGAGTTGTGTTGCAACCGTATTCTTCGATATACCACGGCGTTCCGCATAGGCTTTAGGGGTCTCCCCTTCGGCGATGGCAAGGGTAATCTGCACTTCGGCCTGCGTAAGCCCATAGACATGACGGAGAAGTTGCGGGCCAACGCTGGGTATGGGTGTCCTGTCACCGTGAATCACAAGGGCGCATTCCGGTACGGATTCATTGGTTGTGGACAGCGCCGGGACGCGGTCACGGTTGGGAAGCGGAATCGCCTGCACTGAGAGCGGTTCGCCGTTACGGCGGAGAATTTTGGCTACAGGGGAGAGCTTTTCCCGCACAGCCCGGACTGGATCCAAGGCAGCGGATATAGCGGTCCGAACCGCCGCCTGGCCCCTGACGGCGCCTCGAAGGTTCAACTCGCCGGAAGCTTTGACTTTGAAGGGATCTGCGCGCCGCAGCTCGGCCTCTCCTGGTGTATTGGCATGTATTAGCCGCCTGGCCGCGTCGAGCAACAGCACTGCCGCAGGCACGGTGTCAAGGATCGCCAGAGAGGAGCGCGAGAGTTCGGCTAGGAAGCGGAAGCGGCGCTGGATTTGAGCAGCGCGTGCCACGTGCGGCATGAGTAGCTGATATAGCCGCAGCTCGTCCGAAGTAAAGTTTCCCGCGCGGTGGGGTCGGAGAGAACTGAACTTCAACGCCCAGGCACCGTCTCGCACGGCCACACCGCCAATTACGTGGAAGACATCTTGCGGCCGGAGCCAATCGTTATAGAACTCAGTCTTGCGGAGTTCCTGCTCGGGATACAGCATGGGTCCCGTCACCGCTACTCCGGCAGGCAGGTTAACCTCATTTTGTACCCAGACATTCGTCGTAGAATAATGTTCGTTATAAGATCGCAGATAGTGGGGGTCGAAGTTGACCGCGGCATTGAACGTATCCGATTGCGCCGCCATGGTAGCCTCAAATGTCTCGAGGTTTTGGCTGAACATAAGAGTATTCGCGCCGCCAATCGCGTTAGCGAACCTCGAGAGGAATTCAGGCCAGCGGTGCGGGTCGATCGCTGCTTCGTAGATGTGACCGACGAGGTCTATAAGGGCAGAATCTGTAATGCACGCCGACACTGATTATCTCCTGAATGATCCGATTTTCTCCTTGCCGATTTTTTACCCCCATCGCTGCCCCGGGACCCTTATCTCGGAGGGTCTGCGCGATGGCTATGTTTAAGTGGGGACATGTCGACTCCCAAGCACTGCGAGCGCCAGCCAGGACGGACAGTGTGCCAATTGGTAGCGCGTATCTGCAAGTACTGACGCGCTACTTCAACCTGACATGCTGGGCGATCGTCGGCCTGCTCGAAAGCTAATCGGGATGAATTAAGTGTGTTCCGTAACGGGACCGTCTCGGCCCGTGGCAGCCGCCGCTCTTGCCATCCCGGACCTCGCCGCGGTTATCTTTTCCGCATATTGCAGCGGCATCCGTGGCGACTTCCATCCGCCCGCTTGAGTGATTGCTGCCAAATCGTGGAGCAAAGCAATGTCGGTTCTTACGCATTTCGTGTGACGGCAGAGGGGCTCAGTTGGGATGCAGGACTCGGGCACGCAGCACGTCGAGCTTTGCTCGGCCATACATTTGACGCTTGAGAAATTTCAGGCGGTTGATCTGGCCTTCAACCTGCCCGCTGCTCCACGGCGACTCGAAAGCCGCCCGCACCGCCGATATATCCGCTGTCAGGCTGCCCGCAACCGTCGGAGCTCTGGTGCATTACTGCTCCGAGCGCGAGCCAACCAACGGTCGAATCCATGGAGGTCGCGACGGTGACTCAGTCCCAGGAATTCTCGCGCCAGGCAACTCGCCTCGGCGATCTCCGGCTCGATGGCGCACAACGCGTCGCAGAATTGACGATGCTCGGCGCGCTTTAGAGCGACTTTCCCGCTTTCGTCCCAACCCACCAACCATGCGTAAACGCGTTGCGCGGAAGGCGTTGACGCTCTGCGGCCCGGTCGGTCGGCCGAGTCAGTAGTTGACGACACGGCATAAGCCCGAGCCATCGCCAGAAGTTCCGTTCCGCGGCTACCCTTGAAGCCCTGGGCTCGCAGTTCGTGCCAGACGGCCGTTATATGGGTTACGCCCTCGCCGATGCGCCGACAAAGGTGGTGCCGATAGGCATCGAGCAGCTGAGGACGCCCGCCACAGCATAAAGCAATAGCCCGAGTATCGGGCCGTTGCGGCTCAGTCGACAGTTCACGATGCGGCTGAAACCTTCGCACCGCTCGCGGTTTTCTCAAAGTACTTCTCAATGCCGCCATTTTTGAGCGCCATGTGCATTTGCACAGCCCCGACGTAACGTCTGCGTCACGGTCTGCCGCTGTCCGGTAGTGGAAATTCGGCACCAGTTATACCCACTGGGCAGAAGTAATGGCAGCCATAGATTTCGTCAAATGTAACGCGTTAGGAAATTTTCCTCGCAAGAATTGTCGACGTTGACGTTGCCATCTCGCGCTACATCTACTCGCCAAAGCGGCCCCCTCGCCCGCTAATACGTTGCTGCTGCTGACGTGGCGGAGTGCGGAATCTCCGAATTGCGGAACCACCATGCGGCGGGCGCCCAAAGAATCCACGCGAACTAGGACAGTTAATCCGGGAGTCACTGAATGATTTGCTTTCTTGCCCCGCGCCGCGCGCGCGTCTCCAAGCCGCTCATGGCGCTGATCTTGATCGGCTTCATGGGTGTGCTCGCTGGCTGCGGCTCGTCCGATTCGAGTTCGACCTCGACGCCGCCCACGGCCGCCCCGCAACTCGCATCGATCGCCGTGGCCGCGCCCGATGCTACTCTCGCCGCCGGGCTGACGCAGCAATACGCCGCCACCGGCGTGTACAGCGATGGCTCGAAGAAGGACATCACCTCGCAAGTGACCTGGAGTTCCGCGAGTGCCGGCGTCGCCACCGTAAGCGCTGCCGCCGCAACCGCCGGTTTTGTGACCACTTTGAGCCCTGGTTCGACCACGATCACGGCGCGCCTCGACAACGTGGCGGGCTCGACTACCTTGACGGTAACGGCTGCCACGCTCGTCTCGGTCGGCGTAACGCCCAGCAACCCGAGCATTGCCAGCGGCTTGAATCAAGTCATGAAAGCCACCGGTGTGTACACCGATAATTCTACCCACGACCTGACCAACGCGGTCACCTGGACCTCCTCCGACGCATCGGTCGCATCGATCAGCAACGCCGCCGGCACGAACGGAATCGCTGCCACCGCGGGCACCGGTTCAACCACGATCACCGCCACGCTCGGAAACCTGTCCGTATCCACGACGCTGACCGTGACGCCGGCAACGCTGGTGTCGATCGGCGTGACGCCGGCGACTTTGAGCCTTGCGAAAGGCACCAGCCAACAGCTCACGGCCATGGGGGTCTACACCGATAACTCGACCCGCAACCTGACGGCGGCAGTGCTATGGACTTCGTCCAACTCGGCGAGCGTGTCGATCGGCAACGCGGCCGGATCGGCCGGGCTAGCCACTGCTGTCAGCACGGGCTCGGCCGCCGTGACCGCAAGCCTCGGCGGCGTCTCCGGGCAATCGGCAGTGACCGCGACCGCCGCAACGCTGGTGTCGATCGCCGTGACGCCGGGCAACGCCAGCGTGCCGAGCGGGCTGACATCCCAATTCACCGCCACCGGAACCTATTCCGATAACTCCACCCAGAACCTTACGGCGCAGGTGGTTTGGTCCTCTTCCAATACCAGCGTCGCGGCGGTCAGCAACGCGGCCGGCTACGATGGTCTTGGCTCGGCGCTCAGCGCAGGGTCGGTGACGATCACGGCGACTCTCGGCGCGATCACAGGCGTGACGCCGTTCACGGTCTCGCCGGCAACCCTGGTCTCGATCGGCGTGACTGCCGCCAATCCGAGCATCGCCACCGGTCTCACGGATCAGTTCACCGCAACCGGCGTGTACTCGGACAACTCCACACAGAACCTGACCGCATTCGTGGCCTGGACCTCGTCCAATGCCAGCGCGGCCTCGATCAGCAATGCCTCGGGCTCGCAAGGCTTGGCGGCGGCCGTGAGTCCCGGTTCTGCGACCATCACCGCTGCACGCGGCACGGTGTCCGGTACCATGCTCCTGATCGTCGATGCGGCCAGTTTGGTCTCGATGGTGGTGACGCCGGCCAGCCCGAGCATCAGTTCCGGTAGCCGCGAGCAATTCACGGCCACCGGCATTTATTCGGATAATTCGACCTTGAACATCAGCAGCTCAGTGACCTGGAGCTCGATCAACCCGAGCGTTGCCACGATCAGCAATGCCGCCGGTTTCAGTGGCCTGGCGAGTTCCACGAGCCCGGGCAGCGCGAGCATCACCGCAAGCAGCGGTAGCATCAGTGGCAGTGCGGCGCTCACCGTCGATTCCGCGTCGCTGGTGTCCATCGCGATCACGCCCTCGAACTCGGTGATTGCCAATGGCTTCACGCAGCAATTCGCCGCCATCGGTACGTATTCCGACAACTCGACGCAGGATCTGACCTCCTCGGTCACGTGGTCATCCACCAACACCGCGGCCGCCGTGATCAGCAATGCATCGGGCTCCTACGGGCTCGCCAGCTCGGCGGGCGTGGGCAGCACCAGCATCGCCGCCACGTTGGGATCGATCACCTCCGCCCAGGTGTCGCTCACCGTCACGTCGGCGAGTCTGGTATCGATCTCGGTGACGCCCGCCAATCCGAGCATCAATGCCGGCACCAGCGAGCAATTCACAGCCACCGGGATATTCTCGGACAACTCGACGCAAAATCTCACGAGCTCTGTGACCTGGACCAGCAACTTGAGTGCTGTCTCGATCAGCAACGCCGCCGGCTCGAACGGCCTGGCAAGTTCCACGGGCACGGCCAACGTGACCATCACCGCAGCCAGCGGCAGCATCACCGGCAACACGACGCTCAGCGTGACGCCTGCGACGTTGGTCTCGATTCAGGTGTCGCCCGCTACGGCCAGCATCGCCAGTGGCTTCACACAGCAGTTCACTGCCGCGGGGATGTACTCGGACAACAGCGTGCAAGATCTGAGCACGCAGGTTTCTTGGATCTCATCCAACACCGCCGTGGCGACGATCGACGGCAATGGTCTGGTCAACACCTCGGCACCGGGAAGCACGGGCATCAGCGCAACGCTGAACACGATCAGCTCGGCGCAAGTGCCGCTGACCGTCACGTCGGCGAGTTTGGTGTCCATAGCCGTGACGCCCGCCAACCCGAGCATCAGTTCCGGAAGCAGCGAACAGTTCACGGCCACCGGAACCTATTCGGACAACTCGACCGCCAACATCACCAGTGCGGTGACTTGGAGCGCCACCAACACGAGTACCGTCACGATCAGCAATGCCACCGGGTCCAACGGTCTGGCAAGCACCACGAGTCCTGACAGCGCGACCATCACTGCGAGCGTCGGCAGCATCAGCGGCAGCACGGCGCTCACCGTCACCTCCGCGACTTTGGTGTCGATCGCGATCTCTCCCTCGAGCGCGGTGATCGCCGACGGCACGACACAGCAGTTCACCGCGACCGGCACGTATACCGACAACTCCACACAGGATCTGACCTCCTCGGTCACCTGGTCATCCACCAACGGCGCGGCCGCCGCGATCAGCAATGCTTCCGGGTCCTCCGGACTCGCCACCTCATCGAGCGCGGGTAGCACCAACATCGTCGCCACGTTGGCAACGATCAGTTCCCAGGCGCCGCTCAGTGTGACTTCGGCAACTCTGGTGTCCATAGCGGTGACTCCGGCGAATCTGTACCTTGTGATCGGCACGACGCAGCAGTTCATCGCCACCGGAACCTTCTCTGACAACTCGACGCAGAATCTGAGCAGTTCGGTATTCTGGTCATCCTCGAATTCCGCGGCCGCCACGGTCAGCAATGCCGCCGGCGCCAATGGCCTGGTGACCGTGCAGGGTTCGGCCACCTTGGGCAGCACCTCCACCATATCGGCCGCCTGTTCACAGGCGAGCATTTGCGGATCAATCGGTGGCCAGGCCACACTCACGGCCACGGTGGGATACAGCTATGCAGCCAACAGAATCTCCAACTCCGTCTCGCAGTACGCGATCGGGCTTGGCGGAGTGCTCGTCGCGCTCAGCCCGAGCACGGTACCGAGCGGTGCGCTTGATCAAGCATTGGCAGCGGATCCGGTGGGTCGTTATGTATATGTCACGAACACGAACGACAACAGTATTTCGCAGTACACCATCGGTGTCGGTGGCATGCTCGCAGCCATGAGTCCTGCGACCGTGGCCGTCGGCACCACCCCGCTCGGCGTCGCGGTCGACCCAAGCTCCCGCTACGTATACGTCGCAAACAAGGGTACTAACACCATCTCGCAG
>Ga0116228_10004740_pt1 | contig 12088 bp, 10 predicted proteins | sample S1TSphfallax_2_FD_89694 | JGI IMG/M metagenome (GOLD analysis project Ga0116228, IMG submission 89694) | Host-associated microbial communities from peat moss isolated from Minnesota, USA - S1T2_Fc - Sphagnum fallax MG | ecosystem: Host-associated > Plants > Peat moss > Unclassified | place...
ATCATGGAGTTACTCCACAGCAGGTAAGGAAGACTCGGTCGAAGAATCCCTTGAAATGGTTCAGGAGCGAGTGCAAATGCAGTGCCTCCAGTAGTTCGTCGGTGCCACCGAAAGCAGGCGCTGAAGTTTCTAAGAACGAGACAAAGGAAAAGAAAAGCCGGCCAGCTGCCCCAATTCAGCGGTCGAGTGCTCCGCTGGTGGTCAATTACTTCCCATCCGGCATGCCTTTGTCTCGCAGGTGAATCGATGGTTCTCATGCACAATCTGCATCCCAAATGTAATTGTCAACCTTCCACTGAAGGAAAAATTACCAGGAGTTGGCAGCACACTCCGCGCGCGAATGCAGTGTCGAAACAGCCATGTCGCCTGTCCGCTCCGTTCGTTGGCAATCATGTTCGATGAGAATTCCTGGGAGATGAGCCCTCGCCGAGCAACACCAGCAATGTGCACGACGACGATGTCACCAACAGCCAGTCGCCACCAGTGGACCATGAGGGATGTATGGTGGGCGGACAGGAAAACGGTTTTCCATTGGGTTTCAGTTCGCGAGCTAACCATGGTTAGTAGCACAGTTAATGTCTTTACTACCTACTGACGAAAGCGCTTATCTATGTATTGGCCATCTACAGGCATCTACTTACTTTGTAGCCGCCTAATGTCATACCTACCTTCCTTCCTCCAGGACTTATTTTTTAGACCTACTTTGTAGTCACCTATTGTCCTACCTACCTTCCTATTTTGTCCTAATTTTTAATAAGATAAGGTTAAGTGGGTGAAACCTGATCTGAACGCGAGTGGGGTTTTTTCTACTATTGAGTGATGAGGGGTTTGCAATGAAGGGCTCGTAACAGGCTTCAAATGAAGGGTGTGCTTGTAGCTGTTGGTTCGTTCTGACCAATTCTTAAGAGTTTCCTTTATCTGTCCAAATAGGCTGCTCAATGAAGAAAAGCAACTCAATAAAGTTATCCGTAAAGTCAGGCAAAGACGGCACCGGAACCCCTGTTTGGTCACATAGAGACGAGATTTTTAAAAACAGGGAAAACAAGTACACTGAGCTTCAACGGAACGGAGTATGAAACTAAGTTTAGCAGCAAATTTGATGCTAAACTGAGTTTGCGCTGTCCTTTCTTTTCCTGAACGCTTTCAACCAATCACTTCTGTCATGTGTACTGTAGCTATAAACGTTCTCGAGTCTGGTGCATTTAATCCTGAGTCTCAGTATTTCATGCCCTTATTTAATAAAATTTCCTGACTTTGCGGACAACAGCCAGGAGGGGATGAAGCATCAAACGAGGGTTGCAATTCATACGCTATGCACATGGGTTTCCCCAGCAGAGCAGAGCTGCAATGCTCGCTGGGGAAATGATGACGTGGTGGCTGAGCGGTGGGGCTGATGCGCAAGGTCAGTCCACGCCTCAGTTACCCTGCCCCTTGTTTTTCTTTTTTCTTTTTCAAGCCCCTACCCAGGATACCCACACCTTTTGGTTTTTTTTTGGGTTGGATCGAGCACATGGGCATGTGGTGGGGGCTTGATATTTTAAAATTTTCTTTTCTCGGTCTCCATTTATTAAACCATGTGGGCATGTGGGACTTGCTTCTTGTCCCCAATTGGTGGAAGAAGAAATATATACTCATTCATCCCAACCCAAATTAAATTAAATTCATATTTTTAAAACTTTTGTTTCTAACCATAAGTTTAATCATCTTTCTCCTTTTCATTAACAATTAGGGTTTGAAGCTCACAAACTTCAATCCTTTGTATCTTGAGCCCAAATTCTACAAACTTTGTTTTTGAGAACTTGTGAAAAAAAACCATGGCCCAAGCTGACACAACACTTATGTTTGCAATTTTTTTGGTGCTCCTTGCCAACATTCACCCCCCAAAGCCTATTCAAGTCCTCCCCATGCTAGTGGTCAATTTAGAAAAATCTTTGTTGGAATAGTTCATCCCATATTTTCTATTGCTTATTTGGAAAAACAAAGTAAGGAATAGGATGTGGTGGGTTGAACCTTGGCAAAAAATACATTTTGATGTTATTGAAGGTGATGTCTAGCATTGTACACCAAAATTGCTTGATAGGAAGTACTTTCAATGTTATAGGATGACATTTTTAACATTTCAGTATTTATTATGAGAATTGACACCATTTATTTGTCCATCTACAACTCCATTTGTTAGAACACCTATCCTTATTAAAAAAGTTGTGAAAATGGTTTTATATTGATTAACACATGGAATTTCTCCAAAAAGAATGAATGCATTGTATGGTGTAGGTGCATCTACAATTAGGAAATATACCTACATTGTATGTGATGCTTTGTTTAATGGCGACAAATTGTTTTCAGTTTATGTTCACACTCCTATTTAAGATTGATTATTCAACATCATCGAACGAATTTGTGACATAACAAGTTTGCAGCAAATTTGTGGTGTGATTGATGGTACACACATTCTTTAAAGTGTGAAATGTAATTCACATCTTTTGCTACAAACTTTTATAATAGGAAGCACTTTCACAATATAGTGCTTCAAGTTGTGTGTAATTATGATTTTTTTTTTTGGAATGCATGCATTGGTCAACCAAGTGGAATGACAGACGGAGGACATTTTAAAATGTCAAGTTTGTATTGTTCTCATTGATCAAAACATATTTTGCAAGAACCAATTGTTACTATTAAAGGTGTGCAAATTCAACCTTACCTACTTGAGCATGCAACATATCTTATTCGGTCATATCTATTGAAAGGTTATAAACCTTGAAATAATGATATGGTAGATCAAATATAATTTGATCAATCTATGAACAAAGGTTGTGTTTTGATTGAGAATGCATTTGGAACTTTAAGGAATTGATGGAGGATTCTCAAAAAATTTAATGCTCGTGTTGATCGAACCTTTATGATTACTTTGGCATGTTGTACCTTGCATGATTTTTGTCAATTATAAGGTATGCTAGAACTAGTGGTTCGTGATGGTTGAACACAAGGTAATCCTTTTGTGGGTTTTACTAGTATGTGTATATTGGTTCCACGAGAAGCTGAAAAAGCTAAAGCTGCTAATGAAGAGATGTGAGATGCAATATTTAAATCTTGGATACAATGCAATCCTAGAGATTAGATTCACATTTTGTTGTTTTATGTAAAACACATCATTCAATAAATAAAACTCATGTTTCATACAACAATTTAACTTTGTATGAATACTATATTCATACAAAATATAGACGCAAATCTCTTGTCAATTTTTTTAAACATTAAGAAGACATTTAACTTTGAGTTCAATTGCAAAAATTTGTGCCAATTGTAAAGTTTGTTTTCTACTTTCTTTCCTAGACCTTTCTTCCATGGCAATCATAGATTGGGCAATGGACTTTGTAGTTTCAATTGCCTCCTTTTGCAATTTAAGCCTCAAAGTTTCAATTTTTTTGAAGATTTAGTTAATTTTTTGAAAGTAGATGCCATGTCACCATTCAATATACGTCATTTGTTTCCCACAACTTTTTCAGAAACACATAAATTTGTTGCACATGTATGAGGTGATTCAATTGTAGTATTAGCTCAAGTGCCCATATTGGATGTATCGACAGAAGTGCCAAATGCAAAAATAGTAGATAGAGGAGATTGTGGAGGAGCACTCCAAGCTTTACTTGGACCTATATCATCATCTAGTAAATATTTTTCAATGTTTGGTGCTTGAAAAGATCCAACATGAGCATAACCCTAATCAAGTCCATTAGGTGTGCCATTTGCCTTTGATGTGCCCCCCAAAATTTGGTTCATCCTATTGAACCAAACCCATCAAGTAGTTGCAAAACTTGTAACACTTCCTATCTTTTCTTGAAAATATTTCTTCTTCATCTTGTCCCATTTGTCACAACATTGAGTTGAGGTCCTTGCACTTTTTGCAAGAATGTGTCACAAGTTATTTCCAAATGTCTTCCCAATCCTTGATTCAAAAACACCCATGGCCAAATGCCATACAAATCCAAAAAAGTTGACAAAGCATCATTTGACCATTGTACTACCCTCATATCTCTCCTAGTTCATTGAGATAGACTTGGTGAAGCTATGATAGATGCATTTGTAGGTAGTGCAAGCTCTGTAGCTTGAGCCCCTCATGAAGGAGAATGGAGAAGAAGACCCATGTAAGAAAAATCCTTTGGAGGTGATTGAGACATGTTGAGAAAAGAAGAAGAAGAATTGTGTTTAAGAGAAAGGACTGTGTTTAAGGAAGGACACAATTTTAATTTTGATTTTTTGAGGTTGTAGGCATGTGGGTTTTAGCATTCTTATTTTTTGGATTGTGCGTCTTCTGTGGTAGTAGTAGTTTTTTTCTTAAAGGAACGGTGGGCTGCAGCAATTTTTAAATAGGGCAGTTTGGCAAGAAGAAGCTGAGTGGATGAGCTGAGCGGATGTGCAAGCCTGCTTGAACTTTGACCTCTGAGCAGAATGGAAGAACGGCTGTCAGGGTCACTTTTTGTGGGTGAGCCGATGAAATTGATGCCCTGTTGGGGGCCACTGGGCAGTGATCACTCATGTCCATTGGAGGCATTAAAATAACAGGGAACAACTACAAATGCAATGTGGATGCTTGAATTTAATTTGAACATGTGCATCCACTGATTCATTGTTATGACTTGTGTGAATCGGGGACACAATTGGGCCCGCTGGATATTCACTAGCTACCCATAAATTCATAATTGTTCATCCTCAGAGAGGCCATGCCAAGGGTTTTTACGAAAACAAATTTGATGAATTTTCCAAAAAAATTAGCAAAATTGGTGGATTTTACACTAGAAATAAAAAAAACTCCATGGAAGTGAAGGAAATTGGAATCTTGGCTTTCGCATAGGGCAAACACCAAAACATTTCATGTCTCAGGACCTTGGGACATGGAATCTTGGCTTGGGCTTCCTGCAAAGACCAAAATATTCTCTTGCCTGAGCTCAGAAGCAGCCCTTATTAGCTTATGAACCGCCTTGCCTTCCCTTGGGCCCTAGATAGCCTAAGGTCATTGTGTCATTTTGTCTTGTATCAAGTTTCTCTGATCTGAGACAACACCATCAAATGCCTAACAATTCCATGCACTTTGGGAGTGCACATCTGCCAGCCTGGAGCTAAAAGCCAGTTGGTAGCATCCCATGAATTCCTACTGTCTTTTATCCCAAACAATCCAAAGAACCATTTTGAGACTTCAAATACTGGACCCGAAAAGTTTGAATTAGAAGGCTAATTACAAGTAGATTCTAGAGCAATAGTTTAGGGCCCAAGGTCCATTCCAGTGTGGGCCGGGTATTTGTATTTTAAAAAAAATACCAGTCAGGTCTGGGCATTTGCAAAAGAAAATTCAGAGAACCATCAGGGTCCAGTTCTTTACTTTTTAGGAAATTTAAAGAACCGCTTAGGTCCAGGTTTTGGAAACCCAAAGAAGGGCAGTTCAAAGGAGGGGGCAGTTGGTACATAACTGGGTATCACGCCCAATTCTTTAATAGAGACCCGGATGAGTACATCCAAGTTTTTTTTATCAGGGTATTAGGATGAGCCTGGTTCTTTAATAGAAACGCAAGCGAGTAAATGTCAATTCTTTTACCAGGGTATTAAGATGAGCCCGATTCTTTAATAGAAACCCAGATGGGTATAACAATGTCTGGTCTTTAACACAGTCATACAAGGTTGGGTATTTGTCAGGTTTTAAGCTTTAACATTTTATCTTTAAATCTTTCAAGCCTCTGGTTCCCATGATTATAGTAACATATGAATGAAAGAAGCTTGATTCTAATTTCTTACAGGTTCTAACAGCTGAGATGTGGATATTGGATACATGTCCAAGGTGAGTTATGGATTATTGTTTATTGACAAAGACAAACTTCAAACCCACATCTAAGTTATATCCACTATCCACATGCATTTGACTATCTATTGAAATCATGGTGGTTTGTGGATGATTGCTCTACATTCGACAATCTGCAGTGATAGATAATAATGTGTTGCATTAGTTGTTAGCCTTAGTGTGTCACAATGTAGAGAGAAGTCCTTAACAAAATCAATTGTGAAGATGATGAAACTTTCAAATGCAAAATCTAAGTAAGCCCCTCACTCACTTTTAAAACAAATTCAAACATTAAACTTCATTTTTAAAAAAATCAATTTGTGATAACTCTTGAATTAAACTCCGATTTCACTATTGGTTGAGTGGGCTATGACAAATCAAGCATTGCGTAAATGTGGATGCAAAACAAGTAGTGACAACAATTATAATTTTACACAAGAAAGCAAAACCTTTGGAAAGATAAAATGGTGGGCAATGTTATTATATTAGATCTTCAAGTTGTTCGCTTGGTCTTGCAATTGCAAAAATGATGAATGGAATTTCACATTGTATTGACTATCAAACCCTACCATGAAAAGATGGAACAATTAAAGCCCACTAAGTTTAGAATACAAGCTTAATGACACCTACATCACAAATTTAACATGTGACAAATTAATAATGAAAATTGTGCGAAGTTCATTCATTTATAGGTTTGTACTTTTTATTTAAGAATATCATTTATTGAAGAACATTTGACACACTGATAAATGTGTTAACAAATGAAATACAAACCTAAGAATGAACAAATGTGACATGAAATTTCACATCTTTTTATAAAACCATGTGCTCAATGTGTTTTCAATGCATGATATTTATGTGTGAAATGTACAAATTATGAATGAACAAATTTTGCACAATTTTCATTATTAAATTATGAAATGTTAAGTTTGTGATGTAGGTCCAAATCTAATATATATTCAACCAATTCAAGCTTCCACAAGTGCAATTATGAAATATTAACTAAGTTCATTGATTTTTCATCATTGATATGGTCTTGAAATTCATTTTCTAACTTTGTTGTCAAATCAAATTCTACTTCACATTTAGATGCAATGTTAAAAGGTTTCAAACATCCAATTTATGGATTAAATGGCTAATTTTTGTGGACAATAACTAACTTGTTTAGATTTTCCTTTTAAAGATGACATTTCCAAAATGTAATCAAAATTTTAGCAATAAAAAAAGTGTGATATGTTTCTATTTGATTAGCTAGGATGCCAAATATTAGTTGTGCCGCTATAGTGACGATCAAGAACTCGTTTTTTTTCTACCACCAAAATAAGGCACACTTGTAGTTTTTAACGTTAATCAAATATCAACAGAATCCCACCAATTCTTTTAAACACAATGTTTTCATAAAATTCATAGTAACACACCCCTAAACTTCTTAAGAAATTCAAATGTGAGTCCCAAAATAAATAACAAAAAAAAAAGAAAAAGTTGGGGCACATTCCTTAACTCGTAGAACTTTAGGGGTAGGAAGGCGTGTTAAAGCTATAAAATGGGACTAAAATGAACTCACAAGCAAAAGTTTAAAATGAAAAATGCAACTCCCAAAATGGGAGTGCACTTGGGAATCATTGGGTTTCATCCCTTGCACTTTCCTATTTGTGAAAGTGTATTTCACACCCAAACACATTATCTTGGCCTCATGTGCCCTTTGCATTCCACATTTGATTGTGAACCCAATGTTAAGGTTGTGAAACCTAGGGTATTGTTGTGGTTTGAAAAAAATTCAACATTACTTTAAGATTGCAAATTGTTAAATTTTACAACATTGATAGGCATCAACATTTTGTTTGTTTCTATTAGTAAAGGCAATAGGAGCTTTTGATCATAGTTAACAACATTTTCACAACCTAAAAATGGGATAACCAACTACATGTTCTTAAACCTCAAATCAAACATCAAAACCAACATGTTATTGGCCCTTTTCCTATTAAAAGCATGCACAAAAAAAGGAAATGTAGAAAAACTTTTAGAATATGTCATTTCATGTGGGACACAAGTCATTTAACTCATGATAAAAAAATCCTTCTCCACAAGGCTGTTAGAACATGCTAAAATATCTTAACAAGTTGATACAATAAAGTGTAGGGCATTTGAAAACAACAAGTGACCTCGACTTTGGTTCAAAACATAACTAATGACAATCAAGGACAAGATTTTCATCACATTTCACACATAACCCATGTTCTTGGAGATGGTACACATGAGATTGTAAGGCCATAAATTGTCGACTATAACATAATGCAATGGTGTTTTGAAAATTCAAGGCATCTTGGAAGAATAAAACTCAACTTGCAAACATGTCATGAACAACAAAAAATAAATAAATCACAAATTGATGAAATGTGTAAAAATCTATCCTATTACACAAACTTATAAATCAATAAAAAAGATATTAAAAATGAAGGAATTAAATTTGTTTTGAAAAAAGAACATAAATAAAAAACTTGCCTTGTTTTCATTGGCATGTTGATTTTTCTAGATCACAAGCCATACTCAATGCAAACTTTGTCCCATGCTTGCTTGCCCTTGTTTGACTTTCTGGTTTGCGTAATACATTTTTGGATAAAAGTTTGAGCCACCTTTATAAGTGCAAATAGTAGATCGATAGACACTTTGTCATATGTAGTAGTATATTGACATATCTTTGAAAGGGCATGCCCGAGACAAGTGCCACCAAATGGCTCCAACAAGCTCAAAAGACTACATGAAATAATAGAAATCAAGACATTTGTAGGTGAAAGCATTTTAAGCCCCCAAAATTTGTAATCACAAGTATAATTTTTCTACAATTAAGGTTCTTAGTAACGTATGAACATTATATCTTGGATTACTTTTGTTTGTTTTAAATATATTTGATTAGCTTTAGACTTAGTCTAATAAATTGTTTTGAAAAATCTAACAAACATTGAAAATTTTGAATGTATGGAGTGTATTGTGTCAAAATAATATTTGTCACATAGTTTGAAAATTTCAATATATACTTCAAAATTAGGGTTGTGCATGGAATTCTTCAATGATTTTTTTTATGGTGTACTATATTAATATACATCAATTACATTTTGGATAATTTAGAATTTTAAATTTTTTGGATGAAATTCCATTTGAATAATGTGTTTTCTTATATTTTTTTAGTAACAAATACATAATAATATCTTTCTTTAGGAAATAAAACTACCATATGAAAGAGGAAGAGATTTTATAAGTAGGCATTGCATTATTTTTTCAATTTTCTTTTGTTTGGTAATGTTTTATAAACCACAAACATGAGGCCTTATGACCATTGGTAAACTATAAGTTATATATCTTATGTACATTGATTTTATCCAATCCTCTTCATCTAATCGTTGGATCAAGATTAATTTTGATTGAAAGTGAACTTTGAAGTCCAAAGTGTTGTTGTACAAATTCTGAAGTTTTTTGCTTATGTTTAGGTTAACCAAAGGATGCCATCAATATTTTATTTTACTACATATTATAATATTTGTTATACATCGCCTTTTTTGAACAAAAGTGACTCACCTTTAATGTGCTTTCACCTTTACACATGTTTATAAGTTGGTTCTTTCATCCTTAACAAATGTAAGAACTTTCAAGGTTGAAGAAAACCGATCTAGTAACCTTTGTAGTTTAGGAACCATAGGAATGCCACTTTTGTCATCAACCTCAAACAACCTGATGGTGACATGTTTCACCTCCCAATCACTTGAAATAAAGTTCACCATAACAACAAACACATCCCACATTCCTTTTGACATCAATGAGTCAAAAGTGCAAGTGTTGATAATTAATCAACCAATGTATGTTACATGTAAATGATGATGGTTTTTTCAACCAACTTAGGGAAAACTTCTTCAACAAAAGTCTTCCTAGGTGGGAAAACAAGTCGTGGACATAGTTTATATATCAACCTAAGGAGCCAACTAGATTCAACATTACTCATATGCATTAACTTTTTAATCACAAACAATAGACTTGGATCTTACAAAAAAGTAATTTGAGTGCATCATCTTTCTTAAACTTGCTACCAATATAAAAAAATTTAGAAATTATAGAAGAAAATACATGTGCCTTCTTTTTACTAGGCTCATAGACAAGTGGAAATCTTAAGGCAAGGTCGCAGTTTTTGTTAATAATATTTTTAAGAAAGTAGAATGGTCAAATTCAAGAGGGTTTTAATGGTTGTTATGCCATTGTTTTTATGGTATATAATGAAGCCCCTCCTACATCTTGTGCACATGGCCAATATTTCAAGAGAGGATCATTGTGGCAAATTATACATTTCATAATTTAGTTTTGAAAAAGGTCAACATGTTGATTATGATTTATTTTAAAGAATGCACATGTGATTGAATTATAGTAATGTGGTTTCCAAGCCAATCATTTTTTTAACAAATTCTCCAAGTGCACTTCAATGACATGTTGATCATCAACACCATCAAAATCAACATCAAGACCGATAGGGCAAAAGTGGACAACACTGTCCATATTTGCAAGTTACAAAACAAAAATCTAGTACTTCTGATTATGGCAATGTCTCCTAACTCCAATTAAGGAAATTTATAAAAAAAGATTCATATTTATAATATACATTATTATAAAAAACTAATAACAAAAAAGAAAAAACCAAATGATCATCTTTCAGTATTGGGGGATTTAAAAAATTGTTTTTCATCATGTGTCAGAGGACATACACATTTTAAAATGGATTCATAACTCCTAGAATATTAAATGAAATATGTTATGGTATTTTACCAATAGTTGTATGACTAAAATGAAAAAAAAAATCTTATTGGTAGTTTATTGGGGACATGGTTACAAATGGGAATAAGCATGTAGGTACTTTTGAAAGCCCCATAATTCATTTTCTCATTTTCAATGTCAAAAATTTGAATTTGACGAAATGTTTTTCATTCAAAGTATTCAATAATGTGTTAGGAAAGGAGAGCAAGAAATAATTCTTGCAAAAGAATGAGTTTTGGTTGACATATTTATTGTGAAAGTTTTGATAACATTAAAATTGTGTAGAAATGGACTTCTATCATGCCACTTTTGGCCCACCTTAGCTTGCTTTCACTTTACAATCCCCACTTCACCTTCACCTTCTTGTGTAGATTACACATTGCCAATGTTATAAATGTTTTCATATCTTGAAAAAACTAGACAAAGTTCATTAGTGGAGTTGATGTCATGAAGATTTGAAAAAAAAACCATCTAGGTCAATAGACACAATATCAACTTGTAACAACAGAAGTAGGAGGAAAAAAAAACAAGAAAGGGATTTACATGTTTAGGGGAGAAAGATTTAGGGGATAGATTAAAGGATATGGATTTACAGATTGTAACTCCATGACAAAAATAAAGCCCATGCAATTTCATGATTCACACATTCATGCCTTGACTTACTTAGTTTCTAGTTGGGTGATTTCGATTTTGGGAAGATAAACAATATTTGATGAAAATGGATTCAAAATGAAAAAAAGGATGAACATTGAATTCAATGTTTTGGGAAAAAAAAAAACAAACAACAAAAAGGAATTCAAGGGGAAGAAGGAGATGACAAACCCTATAAGATTAGTAGCAACAGGCATGTGAGGTGCAAAATGCAAGAAAGTTGCAAATTGTAAACAATTTAGAAGGTGGTGGAATGTGGAAACCCCAAACCTTGAACCACTCACACACCCACACCTTTACTAACCTTAAAGTCTCTTCTTTGGGAGTTCATAATACAAAATGTTCAAATCCCAAATGCTCAAAGCACAAACCAGAAGCTCACAACTTGAAGTCTCCTCTTCAAAAGTTCATAGCACAGAATGCAAAGCACAAATGCTCAAAGCACAAACCAGAAGCTTGTAACACAAAAGGCAACAAAACATAAGCTCAAGTGCACAAGACACAAAACACAAACCAGAATCATTCAAAGGCACAAAGCACACACACTTAAAGGCATGAGTGCAAAGCTCCAACAGAAAATGCAAAGAAAAAACATAGAAACAAGGAAAAGTTTACCTACTCCTAGGTCTTGATGCTTGAGTGTTCATCCATCTCCCATTATAGCTTTTGCTTCCACACTCTCCCAAATGCAAGTTCAAATGTGTAATTCAACGGTGCAGTTTGAATGTTGCAAGCAACAAGAGCCAAAAAAATGGTAGTTGAGAAAGCATGAAATGAAGCCCGATGCATTGTGCACTTAACACTTAGCACACA
>Ga0116228_10004741_pt1 | contig 12088 bp, 5 predicted proteins | sample S1TSphfallax_2_FD_89694 | JGI IMG/M metagenome (GOLD analysis project Ga0116228, IMG submission 89694) | Host-associated microbial communities from peat moss isolated from Minnesota, USA - S1T2_Fc - Sphagnum fallax MG | ecosystem: Host-associated > Plants > Peat moss > Unclassified | place: USA...
ATGAAAATGCACATGTGCTGTATATTGATTTTTGCATATATCTTCACTTCAAAACAATTACCCTCCCTTGAGTAAGGGAAAACTTCAAATACAGGCTAGCTCTATAAAGAAAAGAAAAGGTAAGTCGGGAATATTTACCAGCTAGGTAGGCTAATTAAGGGTGGCGAAAAAAAATAAAAAATAAAAATAAAACAGTCACATAAGGTACATGTTTACCCTAATAACCACAAAGACATATCAGGGTAAAACAGTTACCCACTCAACACTGATAAAAACATCAAAAGTTTTTCAAGTTGTTTCTAAACATTATACCTTCGCAGCTTCAACACTAATTATATTATTTGTACAAATATTCAATATTTTTTCACCCAAAAAAAAATGTGAAGGAAAATAAAGTATCTTTCTGAACATTTAGGATTATTTTAGTTTTTGACATGAAACTTTCAAAATTAATTAATCATTTGACAGACATGTGTTGAAGCCCTTGTACTATGGTAGATAACCTATCCTAAGACAAAAATCAAGGTCCCATAGTTCAAATCTAATATTTTCTGGGATCCGATATAGCCAATATAGCCTAAGAGCCTTCCTCCAGAAGTTGACAGTACCAGTGTAGGTTCAACCTTACCACAAGCTTGTCCTGTATAGTTTAACTTTATTGGGCACTTATGACAAGCTCAAATTCAACTGTTAGAATAAGTCATTTTTGTCATCACACTTTTGTGTGCAGGTTGGTCACTTGCCTCCATGCTAGTAAACCTTCACAAGGCACTTATCAGTGTCATCCCACTAAACTCAGTCCCAACACACTGGCAGTTGGGCAATGTAAATTGGTTGCTAACAATTCCCAACCCCAATGCCCTTGCAACATGGGGTGTGGAGCAAACACAAGGTCAAAAAAACCCATTGATAATAAATTACACTTGCATTGTTCACAATTTTGTACAACACTGCTATCTACTCCAACCGGAGTTTTGATCAAAATAATTATTCTGAAAAGTGCATGAGAACAAAATTTTAGGTTTGAGAAACTGCCAAAAATTGGAACAACTCAAACCATACATTTCAGTAAGAAAAGAATCATTCAATAAAACTTCTACTATATATGCTAATTTAATGATAATTTAATTCTAGTACATGATTTAGATTCCAAATCTTTAAATCCACAACATCTCAATTTCCAAACTACTTCTGAAGGCCCTTGTCTTGCATTTGCTACCTCTTGAGGATACCATGTAACACCCCAATGTTATATTAGCTCCTCTCTCATGAGCTTTTCTTATATCTTAAAGGGAGCACCCTGAGAACCGCTGGTTATTTGTACCATTTCTAGTAACTGCCCAAATTTGGTTTTTACCATTGTTGGCCAGTTCTTAGTTTTTTAATACTTTGTCTTCAATTTTGATTCTTAAATTATCACAAAGGTATCAAAAACTCAGTTTTTGAAAAATAAATGAACTTACGTGGTATCAATGTGTCTCTATACAATACCCCCCCTCATTCCCAATTTCTTAAGGTATTATTTTGGCCATAGCCGCTTATTATGCATATGAGGTGGTTTTAAGAACAAATGCTTGAGAATCACTTCATACTTGCCCATTATGCAATATGGTTGGTTTTTGTATATACTCAACCTAGAACCCACTTAATACAATGTCAATGTAGGTTCTAGGGTCTCTAAGAAAAATTTTGGGGGCTTTTGTTTCTAGTTATTGGTGACAAAATGGGTTTAAAGTTTATGGATAACCTACCTAGCTGAAACAGATAACCGGTCAGAAAACTTCCAGTTCTATATTGGTTCTTTTGTGAAAACTGCAAGTTTGTTACAATTTTGAAATAACTTGGACCGGGGGCTCTTTGATTCTGTATTTTTTTCCAAGGAACCAGAATAGACGGTTCTTTGATATTTAAATAAATGAAACCAATGGTTCTTTGAAAATTTAAATAACCACAGAACACTGGCAGAGACCTACTACGGGGAAGACATGTACATGTTCAGTAGGAACTAGGAACTGTATTCGTGTCCCATTTCTGTGCATGAAGAAGTTGCAACTTGCAAAACTTATCCAAGGTCAGTCACTCATTATTATTATCTAGCCACAAAAATATTGTCAGGTTTTTATTGGCCTTGCTTACCAAGGCAAGGATATTGTGTTTAGATTCATCATAGAGTATAGTAGCTTAATCCATTTTGGCCCCTAGGTAATAGGTTTATTTTTATATAAGGATTATATTATGGCTCGTGTTGAAAAATGAGATTAGTTACAGAGAGCTATACTATCTTGAAGGATTCTGGTTTCTTTTAGAGGATTTTTTGAAGATTATATTTTTGCATGGTGAAATATCTGAGGTTCCATAATTCTTCTTTTTCCTTAAGATACTTTTTAATGTGAATGGCAAGGACAAAGTGTGATACACGCCTTGTTATCTGTTTGGGCAGGGACCTGCCGCCAGACCTGACCTCAAGGTACCTCAAATTTTCTGTCTAATTTTCTTAAGTTCAACTTGCAAAGCTTGTTCAGCTAGACCCCAGAGCCAGTCAGACTACCCATGTATCATTCCATTACTACATGATGTCAAACACATGCCAAAGTACCAGGAACCAAAAAGCAGAGAGACAGACAGAAATACTATGGTACCTTGGCAGCTTCTTCCATGCTAATTATGCTATTTGTAAAAGTTTTGAAACTTTTTTGAAATAAATATTTCAAATCCTAATTTTTTGTGGAAAGAAATTAAAGAATATTTTAAAATATTCACGAATATCTAATTTTTTTGACATGGAATGCTTCAATTTTAATTAATTAATTATTCAACAACCCTGTGTTGGATCTGCCCCTGTACTACACCTTGGTACAACTGACAACAGTGCCTGTGCTACCTCAGGAAATGCATAACTACCTACCCCTCTCTCTCATCCAAGTTCAACTACCTGCTTCTCTCACTCATTTGCTCAAATATCATATTACCTTGGCCACTTTCACACATGCTTGTCCAACAATGAATCAATTGATTTGAGGATTTCATTCGAGAAGTGATATATTCTCAAATTTCATCAAATTCTTTATTTTCCTTTGGAATTTTTTTTTTTGGAGAACAAATATTTTTTGAAAATGTCAACAGTTCTGAAAATAATATAATTAGTGTCGAACTGGCCCAGGGTACTATGGATCTGGAAACAGCTGACCCTGGCTCTCTTACCCACACTGAATAATTGGAGATCTGGTGTCACTGCCATTGAGAAACACAATCCAATCACCCTTTCATGTACATTCACAAATTATAATGTCAAAGTCATTGATTAGAAATACTGTGTAGTACAGGGGGCAGCTTCAACACATGTTTGTCAAATAATTAAATAGTTCTGAAGATATAATCCAATATATTCTACAATTATTCTCTCTTTTCCTTCACAAAAGTTTACTTTAAAAAGAAAGATTCTTGAAAAGTTCAACATTTTACAAATAATACAATTAGTGTCAGAGCTGCCAAGATATTACACTACACATCACCCATGTTACCAACCTTGAAGCCTTCTGATAGCAGCTCAGTTAGCATGTGGAAACCGCAAAGCCATCAGAATGCGTGGTGGAATTAAAAGAAAATGACTTGGGGTCCTTTCTGCAAACACATTGTCACAGAACAAAGGTCAGAGTGAACAAGCACCTACCAGGGCACGAAGCATGATGGATAGTGTGTGGACATGGAACATTTTTGTCATCTTATTATTATTGTCCCATAGGTACATAGGTAACCACCCACGGTTCCCTATGGGACTATCCATATGTGTGTACCTTCCTAGTAGCCACCAAAGTGAGGGATCTTCTTGCTATTCTCCCCCAGCCACTTTCATTGGCTTGTCTTTATGTGCATTGCATGGTTTTGCATAGAATTGTGCAGTCCCATGGTGGGGGCATTCCCCAAATAAAGGGACCTAGGATGAGTCATAGTACTAACATTAGATGAGTTCGTGTATAGGAATATGTACAATCCATGTTATGTGCAAAACACCTAAAGGCCAAACACACCTTTGTTGCGACAACATGATGTTGCATAACTTAAGTTATTGCAAGGCACTGGAAAAAAGAGAGTACAATTAACTTGTAATAATTCTGAACTATGTTTTAAATGAATAAGGCTAGTTGTATTTAATTGCACATCATTTGCATTCAAGACATCACATGCAACTTTAATTTACACATTGTGTAAATGACCTCACATCATATGTCCATAGTAATAATATAAGGGGAAATATTCTACAATGTAATTCGAAGCTATTTAAAGAAGGGTTTTACAAAAAATCACCAAGTATATTATTATTCACACCAATTTTAATCGGTAAATTATCTACTTTGTTCATACTCCTAAACTAGGGGGACACTCTTCTTTGACTTACAAAATATGTGTCACATATTTTTGCAAATATTTTTCAAAGGTAGTTTGAAGATGTAGTACATGTCCCCTGAGCTCCTAAAAAAAAATGGTTGAAAGCCCACATACATGTGACCATGAATCATCCCATGATCTAATAATAAATATATTATGAACAACCACTCTCAAATTGGTCATATAATAGGTGAATCAACTATAAATACTTTTAAGTGAAGAAACAACAATGTAAATTGATTTTTCCACATTCAAATTCATTACCAAATTATACAATACGTGTGCCTATTCTTGATTAGTACTTGGATATAAGGAATATAACAAACTAGATGTATCCATTCTACATACATCAATATGAGTCCCATCCGATGTTAAATGCAAATTCGAAGCAAGTTTCAATACCTTGAGATACTAGTACTAACCTCTCTTGTTGCACAAATTCCATCCCATTGAGGGGTGGGGTGCAAGGTAGACAATGCTTGAATCTTCCCTCTTTCACACTTTGAAATAATGATCAAGACCAATAGAAAACTGATTCAAAAATCTATCATTAGGAGGCAACATCAAGCTAGCACATTGTGCCCAACAACAAACACTAGTACAATCACTTGAGGATGTGGACTATTTACATCAACAAGCCATACTAGGTTTGATGAGTAGGCACACACTAAAATGCTTCTTGTTGTGGAATGTTAGCATCACATTTGCAATGGAAATTATTTAGGGTTTCCATGTTTGAGCGCTTCATCTTGTCATCTTCCATATCCACGATATGTACACACTCATCAACATGAATTGATTTGATGCTAGTAACTATATTTGGCCAAAATCCAGGTTGTTGAACTTGGAAACCTCTTAGTATTAGTACCTTTGGCCAAATCCCCAGATGTAGAATTTGGAAAACTCTTGATCATTGGCAATCTTTGGCCTGAGATCAAAGTCTCCTCAATCAATCTCATGTCTCAATTGATCTCTTCAAATCCTTAGAGGTTTTCTTTCCCACAATGAGGAAAGCCGAGTGAGCTAAGGAATTTGGCAAGCAAGCAAGGCAAGTGAGAACTTTGGATTCAAAAGCTTTTTTGTTGTTTTGTTGTTGTTGAACGTTGTTACCTCCTCACATTGTTTCAAGAGCATGAAATTTTTGCAAGAGACGGTCGATGGTGTGATCAAAAGCATCTTTTGAAGAAGTGAGACTTTGTTCAAATAATTTGCGCCCAGGCTTCTTGTAAATCAAGCGCGGTAGCATGTCAATGATGGTGGCTTGCATAGTTGCAATCACCTCTTTTGGAACCTCTAAGAGCTTGTTTGCCACATCCAACTCCCCTGCCACCACCTGCACATGATGCACCCAAGAAACAAAGCCGCTTGCTTCAGTGCACAGCTTGCAGAAGAAAACACACCATACAAGCCTACTTGCTGCAAGAGAAGATTGATGCCCAATTTTCAAGTTTCCATGAGCTTCTCCATCCCTGCAACTTCAATGGCATTCTTGCACTGAATCCACAAGCACAGGTGCAAGATCTCCATAATGACAGTCTTGCTTCCATATTGGGCTTAATCATCCCTACAAACTTCAATGGCATTCTAGCACTGAATCCACAAGCACCTAGGCAAGATCTTGCTTTGCACATGAGCTTCATCCTGCAACTTCAATGCAATTCTTGCACTGCATCCACAAGCATCCAAGCGAGATCTTGCTTCCATGAGCTTCATGCCTGCAACTTCAATGGCATTCATGTGCACTGAATCTACTAGCACCTGCAAGATCTCCATGAAATATTTGCTAGGAAGCCACAGAGACACACACAGAGACAGACAGACAGACAGAGCTGGGTGGTGGAGGACGATTTTTGGTTACCTGTTTTGGGTCAATTGTGATGGCGTAGGAGGCGGTGTCGCGAGGGAGGTGCCATTGGTACTGCTGAGCGGCAGTCATGTTGTCGAACAAGACGGGGATGGCACCGGCGAGGAGGCAGTCGAACAAGCTCTTACGCGTGGCACTGTCACCTGGTGGTTGCAGGCAGAAAATAGACTCCAGAAACGCACGAATCGGAGCTTGCGGGTTGCGCGCACACTTCACCACATTGCACAACACCATCGTGCACCTCGAATTCTGGTTGCCTGCCGATACTTGTGACGTTGTGTTGTTGTTGTTTTCCGACGGATTTGTGCTGCTGCATTGACGTACGAGTTCGTAGCGCAATTCAGTTCCCGGGACTTTGTTGTGTCGCGGAGAGCCGACGAAAACCACCAGTTTGTCGCGTTGTGCAGTTCGGATCGTGGACTGCCAGGCGACCATCTCGGCATCAGAAGAAGGATGGAACGAAGTCGGGTAAGGAACTGCCATCTGCTCAGACTCCCAAGGATTACGTTCTATCGAGATCTTGGTGACATTCCAAAACTCCGGAAGACTCACCAGAGCATTCCCCCAAGAGCCAGGTTGTGAAGCTTTCTCAGGTCGGACATAGTCCCAGACGATCCTGCCGAGAACCATGACATGCTTGTTGCCGCGGCTTTTCTCCCAGTGAGAGTTACTCTGAAGCCAACCCACCAAGCGCTCACTCAGCTGGTCACGAACTGCGACACTCGCCTCAAAGAGCTTGGGGGTCAGATCCAGAGCGCTGTAGAAAGGAATGTAGCTCATCGTCGCACGGTCTGGGTTTTCTGTGAGACAAGGATACCTCTTCAACCTCTCGTGGAACAAAAGCTCCAGACTGAACTGGCTGGTTTTGTACCATGCGCTTGTGGGTACCAAGAGATGCGCGAGTGGGTCGCTCTCCGGCACGTCGAATGGCACTCCCAGTCCTTGGTTGGAGAGATCGTAGCACATCCGTGCCCACCCTTGTTGGTTCTCACAATTCTCGATCAGCTTCTGGTTGAATTGCGGAGGAAGCTTGTAGATGTAAATGCGTCGCCCAACACATGCAGCAGAGTCGTCGTCCTCGTCCGCGAGCTGCTGATTGTCTGGACCTTCTCGATACGTTGACGAATTCCTCTGCATTCCTCCTTGGCATTGTGCTGTAGCTAATGCTTCGCTTGCACTAATAGTTGCCCCCAGCTGCTGGGTTTGTGCAGTTGGTGAGGGAATGTGTCCCAGGGATGTTTGCACTCGGAGGAGAAGATCATCGATGTCCAGTAAGCTGTATGATGCGACAAAGATGCAGATGACAAGGGCAAGCGTGACGGAGTGCCGTGCACCACCAGCCCTACTAGGCGACGTCTTAGTCTTTTTCGAAGACGGCTCCACCTGCCGTGGCAATGACGCCGACTCTTGCTGGTACCCCACAGAAGCTGCCCAGGGACCTGCATCGACTCTGCAGGAGGATGGGGAGTCCGGCTCCGTAGCTGCCGTCATTGATGCTGCTCATGCCGCAGCTCTGCAATCACTTCACAGCTCTCAATTTTGCGAAGGATCGTCGAGATTTACGCGAATCCAAATTTGGAAAGAGCCGCTACTACAGCTTCACTCATCTGCTGCTCTAGATCAAAAGCAAGAATAATTTTCCTTGACCTGGAGTCTGGAAGAAACTCTTGCAACATTGAACAGCAGAGTGCACGAGGAGCTGCTTCTTCATCTTCTTCTAGCTAGCTGCTAAATTATTGAGCAAACTAATTCCAGCCGCAATTGACACAGGCGCTGGTCGCCCCAAGGTTCATATTGTCTAGTGCTCAGAAGATTGAATCAATCTCTAGGAACACGAAATTGATGCACAACAGTTGAGTCAAACTCAAACGATGATCCAAAAACACTTTTTCGCGGATGCATGCATGGGCATTTCTTCCAGAAGACGAAGAAAAAACAAGTGACGACAAAAAATTTAAACCAAATTTAAGCGCACCCAAAAACAAAAACAAAGAAAACAACGACAACAACAACAACAACACAGGTGATGAGAACTTGAGGACCCCGGGGGGCGGGGGGTTCTCGATGTCAATGTTCTATGGGACCCTTGAAAGCTCAAGAGCCGACAAAGCTGCCACAGCCCACGACTCTCCTATCTGACAAATGTGAAACATTTTCGTCACATTTGTAGAAGCAAAAAGTCTAGATCATTTGCACAGTCGACGAAGCTCAGACTAGTACTCTGCAACTCGTAGCTTAGCTTAGCTCAGCTTGGCTGGTCGACCACGAAACTTTTGCAGGAGCACTGTGCCTCTCTACATGCAAAACTCCTAAAATTCAGCGAAAAAACACAAGTCTGCTATCACTCATGTGCAAGTGACAACACAAAAATAATAAAGTAGCAGCCTTTTTTCCATTTCTTTTTCTATAGTAATTTTGAAATTTTAATTATTTTTTATAAATTATTATTATTTTAAAATCCACTGGCTCGATTTTGCCAAAAAGAGAAAAAATACATATTCGGAAAAGAATTGAATTTTGGAGGTTTTCAGTCGCCAGAAAAAGTGAAGGGGAAAAAGTAAAGGACTCGCCAAATTCATATATTTGGCGTTCATTTTTTAGCCATATATATACACATATATATACATATATATGTGGATGATTAAATGTGGTTGATTTATTTGGTTATCATTTCGCCAAAAAGAGAAATTCCTAAAAGAGAGATTGTAAAAAGAAGTTATTTTTGGAGGTTTTCAGTTGCCAGAAATGAGAGAGAGGAAAAAAATAAGATAAAGGGTAATTCATATATTATTTGGTTTTCATTATTGTAGCCAAGAATATAGAAGATTTGAGACTTTTTCTGGAAAATTTCTGGTTTGTGACCAAATTTGGCTAAACCTCCCTAGGAATGGTCGCCACTTTTTTCTTCAGGTTTCCTATGGATGATGATAGCCACTTTGGCTACATCAAAATAATTCCTCCCCCAAAAAAAAGAAAAACAATGGTAAGTACTAAATAGTACAAGCTGAAGAAGCGGCCTCTAGACCTGCAGTGCAGTGCAGTCCAGTGTTGTTGCTGCACAGCTTGATCATCTACCACTGACAAACAACAACAAAAAGCAGCAACGGGCACTAATACCCAAACAATCATTCCAGTCGTAGAGAGTAGTACACGAGGAGTCGACTTCGCTCAGCGATAATAGCAAAGATTACAGATACATTCATTTTCCTTGATCAAAAGGATGACCAACCAACAATCACAAAGTCCATGATGCCAGAAGCTTGAGTGCCAAGCAAGTGTTGTTGGCCAGGTACTGAATTTTGACTAGTGTTTTAAACCTTGTTTATATACAGAACAAGGATTATAATATAAGTATCGTTAGCACTCAGTGCTAAGTCAATGGTAAGTGGATGTTAGATTTTCTTGGTGTTTACATGTGTATTCACTTTTGAAGTGTTACAGAAGCATTGTCAATGATTTGGTGTCCTTGATTATGTTAACTTTGTGCTAGCATTTGTGCTTCGTAACATCTAAGCACCTAGATTTTGATGTCTTAACTAAATGTAAACTGCCTAAAAACAACCATTTAAGACAATGTTACAAAGATCAATCTTAATTTTGAAGCCTAACTCAATATTTGTTATATTTATTATTAATTGAAAATAATAATCTTGATTTTAATAATCAATTTGGATTGCAATCATTAATCATTAACATTCATTTTGATGGTTTGATGACAAAAGTAAGTTGCTTTATATTTTTGTATTTTAATTTAGCTTAACATTAATTTAGGTGTGAATGTAAATCAAAATTGTTAATTTTAGGTTAGTGTTAATTTTAACATAAGTATTCTTTTTTAATATGATCATATCTAAATGGTAGCTTGTTTAAGATTATAAGTCTTAAAATTAAATGTGAATGATAATAGTGTATTAGTATATATAAAGGGTGTTGAATAAGCATGTATGTAGGTTTAACAAAATTGTTATGGCCAATGAAATTGTTGGATTTGATAGTTTGAATTGTTTTGTTGAGTTATTTTGAGTGAACTAACAATGTAATAGGATTTGATCAATTTGCAAGAATTCTAAAGGACCATTGGAAATGGTAAAGAGAGATTATTATTTTCAAGGTTTAACAAAATAGGTTAGTGTGTAACTTGGAGATTTGTTTTGAAGCCAGTGGGATTGCTAGATTTGGTGGTCTAAATATGTTGTTAATAATCTTGATTGAAGTAACATGTCAATGTGTGATAGTTATTTACAGATAAGGTTTTAGCACATTACTTGTGCACTTTCTTTCCAAGAAGGTTCAAGTTGAACTTACTTGAAAAAATGAAAGATCCAATTTTAAATCTATGAAATGTCTCTAAAATTAAAACTCATTGGGCCTAGGGTTGGGTTAAATTTTGTTGACCAATGGTTTTAGGTTCAACCTCTATGAAAACATCTAGTTTTGGGTTCCAGCTTCTTTTTTAGAATGGTTCCAAAATTGAATTTTAAATAGTTTTGAATTTTTTGGATTTTGATGTTCTTGAAATGTTTCCACCAAGTTCCCAAAAAGTTTTCATGACATGTCATTCAAATTTTTTTAATTTCCCAATCAGTTCTTAAAGTTCTCAAAATGTTCCCCAATGTGTTACCAAAAACAACAAAAAGGACGAAGTGTATAGGGAATGACAACATAAGGAATAACACAATGTATTTGTGTAATGGGAGATGTCAAATCTAGCATTGGAAGTGCCTTCATATATGTAAGTTTAGGGTTAGGACCTCAGATCTTAGAGCTTAAAAACCTAAACCCTATGTAAACCTAACATTTAACCCCTACTTAACCCTATGTCCCAAACCTTGTAAAAAATAACCTTTAAGACACCATGTAATAAATCCACCAGGTCTGGTTTTTGAATTGGGTCCATGTACACCCAATAGATTTGATTTTAAAGTTAGGTCTGGTTCTTTGGCCAAGTCTAGGTTACCCACCATGTCCGATTCTTAGACCCAAATCCAGTTGGAAACTCAAACCTGATGAAGAACCTGAAACTAGCCAACATTGGTTTGGACCCAAAGTAGGGGGTTTGAGGGCTAGGTATATATAAACCACCAGTCAATTATTGATTTTTTTAAAAACTAATAGATAATTATTAGCCAAGTATAGAAATTTTCAAAATTTAATAACTTAAATGATTGATTGGAATTTTATCTACATATGATATCAATCCTAAAAATCTAAATTTGTTTATGATTTTTTTTAAAATGAAAATCAAATGCAAAACCCTTTTATAAATTATAACCTACCTCATTTAAATGACATAATTGATGGTTCTCAAGGTGGGTATTTGAGAACAGACCTTATTTTAAAGCCAATAGTTATTACCATACAAAATAATAGGGTAAATTGATGACAAGTGGGTATTGCTTTGAGAATGAAATTGATATAAGAGACCATCTAGATATCCCAAAATTTTGAGAACCAACCAACTATGTGTAAAAATAAAGCAATAACCCAACAACACTAATGGGGAACCTCCTCACAGTAACTGAATGACAAACTGACCTTGTACAACACCAACGAGTTTAGGACCGAAACTATGTATGATTACTACATAGCTATGAAATCTATGTTCTTGGTTGTAAAATTATCCTCCCACTCTTCTATTGGTTATGCAAGCCTCACCATTCCCCTACCATGAACTACACATAAACAACATCAAAACTATTCAAAATCAAAAGCCTTTCAAAATCAAAACTTTAATTCTCATAAACTTTGTATTCATACCATAACTTTGTACAAATGAAGGTGTTTCTCAAGGTCACAAACACCTCCTTAAATACTAACCAAAAGGAAACTAATCAAGAA
>Ga0116228_10004742_pt1 | contig 12087 bp, 12 predicted proteins | sample S1TSphfallax_2_FD_89694 | JGI IMG/M metagenome (GOLD analysis project Ga0116228, IMG submission 89694) | Host-associated microbial communities from peat moss isolated from Minnesota, USA - S1T2_Fc - Sphagnum fallax MG | ecosystem: Host-associated > Plants > Peat moss > Unclassified | place...
CAATGCAACCCTTTGGATACTGCTCGGTGTCTAGGGTATTGTGGTTGGGGAATGATGATATTTTCATCTCTTCTGTACATGTTTCCAATGTTGGTATGAGACACAGAGGGTGATGAGGTTTAGTAATGTTCAGGTTGAATTGCCAAGCAAAAACGTTTGGTGATAATGATCCAGTTCTTTATGGACACCCAGCAATGATCTGGTGATTCCCCATTGATTCACTGATCACTTGTTGTCACAGATTGTGAACTGCAACTGCACCACTTGGTGTTGTACTGTAGCCCTAATATTGTGAAGAATGAGAGAGAGAGAGTGTGTGTGTGCGTGTGCATTGAAGGCATTGAGTATCTCAAGAGGTAGTTTCATGGAGAAAGTTTGGATTGAAGAGAGGAAGGTGAGTGAGGAACTGTGGCACTGAAATGGCCACTGGCAGCCTGAATGAGGTTGGCTTAGGGTTTCCTTTGTTATTCTGCTGAAGAGTGATTTTTGCTCCCATGTTTTCTGTCTATTTTGCAGGGCCTCACACCATATGAAAAGAAGAAGTATGTCTGGAAGATGCTTTACATCTACATGCTTGGCTATGATGTGGACTTTGGACACATGGAAACAGTGGCTCTCATTTCAGCTCCCAAGTATGCAGAGAAGCAGGTTTGCTTTCTATGATACAAACCATTGCTTTTTGTGATACCTTACCTCTTCCAAGAACATGATGATGCAATTGAGTACACTTGTTAACTGCTTTGTGCTCTCATGAAGCTGGCCTTAAGGGTTTCAATGAAGAATTGTTTGCAGCTTTTGTGCATTCTCAATGGAGTTTGTTAGATTACTTCCAGTGACTTGGGGTTAGAAATTGCCAAGATTAAATGTGATGAGATGTGATCACCTTCTCAAATGGAGGATTAGGGTTTAAGACCTGATGGACCCTGGGGAGCAGGTTGGCTATATTGTAACATCATGCCTGCTGAATGAGAATCACGATTTTCTGAGATTGGTCATCAACACTGTACGCAATGACATAATTGGACGTAATGAGACATTTCAATGTCTGGCTTTAACTATGGTTTGTTTCCCTTCTCTTTTTCCATTTTGCTCATCCAACTGGTTTGACATGGTATTTTGTGAGCAAGTTTTTGTTATTGAATGCCATTCAAGAGCATGAGGGTCAAGACCATCAAAGCTGTTATCACTGTTCATCTCATTCTCTCTAACAAAAGTCATTTTTGTTTGATGGTTAAGGTTGGGAATGTTGGTGGGAGGGAGTTCTCGGAGTCATTGGCACCAGATGTGCAAAAGTTGCTGGTAAGAGTTTGAAGACATCCTGGAAGTATGTTTGCCATGGGTTGACTCCATGCTGTATGTCAGGCTGCATGTGATGGCAACTAGCCACATGCATTCATTATGAAGCTGATGGTTTGATAGTTTTTGCTTCAGACACATGGTTGTCACTGCACTCTTTCTTGTCAAGTGTGTTCTGTCCATTTGCTGGAATTGGCACTACAGTTAGCTTCAAAGTGTTTTTGTGCTGTTTTCTATGCTATCTCATCAGTATAAACTCTTTGTGTTATGGAGTGAGCAAGCCATGAGAAGGACAGATTGAGGTCATTTGAATAGAATGAGATTGATATATATTTATTCTGAGAGCAGGTAATACTTGCCCATGGTCCCAAACAAAAGAGTGATGTGGCGGAGTAGACTTGTGGTGGCAATAGCACTGTCATATAGTGTTTCACTTTGTGGCAAAGGGGTTATGTGCCAGGTTTCCAACACTTGCAGACCGCTGGTGCGCAAGAAGGCAGCACTGTGCCTGCTTCGACTGTATCGCAAAAATCCTGATGTAGTCAATGTTGAAGGCTGGTGAGTTGCTGGATCCCTTGAAAGCTATATCATTTTCACTGCCATGTTTGTACAATGATGTCTCATGTGAACACAGTTGGATGTCAATCTGTAGGCTGAAAATTTCAAAACACTTTGATTCTTTGAGCAGGTCTTGTTTTTGCTGGAGGTTGTAGGTATATTTGTGATTAAGTTGGATTAAGGATACAACCAAGAGATTGTTCATATCTATTGTGTCTGCCATCTGTGTTTGCATGAACTGTCTTATGGATGTATGTCCTCTTTTCCCTTGCTTGTGTATTTTGTGCAATCTCTGATTTCAAAACTGGCACCTGGAACTCTGTATTTTGTGTATGTTTTGGCTAAATGTCAGAGTTACCATCTGGCTTATTGCAATTCCATTACTGTAATCTGTCATTTGTTAATTTGTCTCTGTTCTCTGTTGCTTTAAGTATCTATATTTTTTGGGAATTTCTCTTTGACTGCTTCTAGAATTTCTTTTGCATCTGGATTGTATCTTGAGCTTCTTGGTTCCTGTTTTCATGGGTGTTGTATCTCTATGCTCATGTAGATAGAGTGTTTATGATTGGTTCTACCTTGATCATCATAAGACATAAGATGGTACAACATGACAGTGACAGTGGGGTCCTGGATAACAGGTCACAACAAATGGTGCAGTTGCTGGATGAGCGTGACCTTGGGGTTCTAACTGCTGTAATGAGTCTACTAGTGGCGCTGGTAGCAAGCAATCCAGATGGTTACTGGAGTTGTCTCCCCAAGTGTGTACACATACTGGAACGCCTCACCAGGAATCAAGACATTTTGCAAGAATATACTTATTATGGCATCCCATCTCCTTGGCTGCAGGTGAATCAAATGTCTCAATAAAATGATGAATTCTTGAGGTTCCTGAAGTCAAATCTTGTTGGAAAGATCACTGCCTACACAGCCTTTATGGCTTCTGGTGTAGCTGTTGAGAAACACTCTAGTCAGGTCTTTACCAGCTCACGTGACTGCACATACTGGGACTTCTGTTTGATGTCTAATTGATGAGGAGATATATGCAGCTCATCTGCCAGCAGCCATCAATTGTGTGTTGAATAGATGTATAAGGTCTGATCTGACATTTTGGATGTTTTGATGGGAGCAGGTGAAAACCATGAGGGTGCTACAATACTTTCCAGTGGTTGAGGACCCTAATGTCAGAAGGGGCTTGTTTGATGTGAGTCACATCTTCCTAACACTCTCTACACACCTTGAGTTCATGCTATGTGAATGAAACAAAATTGCACTCACAAGTGTGCAAAACGAGTAAGCTCTCTGGTGATGTGTTGTATGATTTATTCCAACCAGATGGGAATGGGACAGTGCTAACTATTGGATGTTGGATTTCACAAGATGTCTTGTTAGCTGGTGAACTCAATTTGTCAACCATTATATGGCTGGACACTGATTTTCATGCTTGCACTTTGCTTCATTGACTCATGCCAGCTGATGTATTGAGTTAGGTGATTGTTGCAAGGTCAGGAGTAGCTAGTGACAAACTCATAGCCATCCACATACTCACAACAATTAAGTTTCCTTTCTTCCAGTGATGTCAGTGTCCAAAATGTTCATTATCAATCAGCTGTCAGAGATCACCCTTCTGTCCAACTATTATCTAGTTAATCTGGTGTCCTGTTAAACGAGTTAGTCTATTTATGGGTGAGGTGTCACTGCCAGTTCACTGGATGCAGATTGAGGTTGAGATAATTGAGACATGGATTGTTGCAGGTTCTACAACGCATTTTGGTGGGTACTGATGTGGTGAAGAATGTCAACAAAAACAATGCCTCACATGCAGTGCTCTTTGAGGCCATTGCACTGGTGCATACCTATTTTATCTCTTGGGTTTTAATAAATGTTCATTCATCATGCTGTGAGTAGACTGGGGACAGGCTGATGTCTGTTGACTAGATGCTTCTTGTTTATGTATGAATGATACTAGTGGGCGTACAAGAATCATTCTTTTAGAGGGAAGTCCCTACAAAATTGATGACTGAGGGTAAAAGCTCAAAGTTTTAACATCTAGCAAAACTGAAGCTTCATTGGATTTGGGTTCCTTCAGGGCATTTTGTCAAGCATGATGTGGTTTCATGACTGAATGTCTACAACAGTACATGATGTGATTGTTAAAGATCTATTGCAAATTTGCTAATGTACCTGGATGGGCCTTGTTTTGGGTGACAGGTGATGCACCTGGATGCAGACAAGGAGATGATGTCCCAGTGTGTAGCATTGCTGGGCAAGTTTGTTGCAGTACGCGAGCCCAATATTCGGTATCTTGGCTTGGTTTGTTCTTCTTAGCCCCTTCTCCTGATAACATTCATGGTGTAAAACAGATGTCCAGTTTTATTGTGTGTGGGTGGGATATAATCTCACACAGTAGGATTGACTTTTGGCATTATAAAGTGGGCTGCATCAGTGGAGTATTGGCCTTCTAATAGTGGGTGCAGGAGAAGCTTATATATTCATATGAATTTTTTGTTTGCAGGAAAACATGACGCGGATGCTATTAGTTGCAGATGTGAATGAAAGCATCAAGAAGCATCAAGCACACATCATATCCTCTCTCAAAGACCCTGATATCAGGTATATTTCTCTTGGTCCTGCCAATGAGGTTTTTGAAAGGACAGAAGAGGGCATGAAGCAGTCATGGAATTGGTGAAAAACTGCTTGATTCCTTAGCATGGGAGTTGCAAGAGATTGGGGATTTTTCCAAAATCAAAGACCTTCACAATCCCCAACATGGAGAGGGTTTTTTCAGGCTTGAATAACAGGACATTGCTTAAGTTTAATGTGTTTGGGAGGGGGGACAGTATCCGGAGGCGGTCGCTTGATTTGCTATATGGCATGTGTGACATCAGCAATGCTAAGGATATTGTAGAAGAGCTGTTGCAGGTCTCACACCTATTCCTACTTGAGATTCAATTGGTGATGCATTTGCAATGAGACAACCTTAAAGGGGAGCTTCATTATCTGTTCGCATTCTTTCTATACTGATTGTTTCCACGGCCTATTTTGCAGTATCTGACTACAGCAGATTTTGGCATTCGTGAAGAGCTTGCACTGAAAGCTGCTATTCTTGCAGAAAAGTTTGCCCCAAATCTTGCATGGTATGACTGTTTCCTCTTGCATAGAGTTTCAGAGTATCTCTTCACTGTAGAGATTGAGGCCAAACTTTTGTGCCAACTGGACTCAGTTCTCAGAACAGCCAGAACATCAATCAGTAACGTATTCCTCAGAGCTAGCATGCAATAACTTTGTGATTTGACCATTTTGCTGTCTTCCTTTTGGGGAAAAATGTTGCTTGCAGGTATGTGGAAGTTATACTGCAGCTGATTGAGAAAGCTGGTGACTTTGTGAGCGATGACATTTGGTATCGAGTTGTCCAGTTTGTCACCAACAATGATGACCTCCAGGTATAGCATATGGACATAGCTTCCTGGATGTTTCTGGCAACATGAAGATGGCTTTGAGAATTTGATATTGTTCCTCAGATAGACAATGATTTAGATATGACAATATTGAACCATTACTGCTCAGAGTTTCAACTTCTGTGCCATCTGTGCCTGACTCATTGAGGACCCTGCTAGTAGAAAATCCTCCTTCAAACTTCAAGTTCTCTTCTGATCTTGTCCCAGACTGCAAGTACTTAGAAAGTGGATTATTGCATATTATCTATCCACTGAAATGTGTTGTGGAAGATAGGCATTTGCTGCAGCAAAGGCTCGGGATTACCTTGACAAGCCAGCGGTGCATGAAACCATGGTGAAGGTGATGATCATTCTGAATCACAGAGACTTATGAATGTTTTAGCGCTGAAACTTTTGTCTAGCATTGAATTGTGGACAACTAGGAATAGCATTTGCTTGACATGTTAATTGTATGGACAGATTGCTATGAACCACGTTGCTGTAGTTTTCTGGAAAGGATAGTGTGTCACTAGGCTCAGGGGTTGTTTACTTTTGCTCAAAAGATCCAGATTTGAGATTGGTGCAGGTGGCAGGATACTTGCTCGGAGAATATAGCCATCTACTGGCCAGGCGACCAGGTTGCAGTCCCAAGGAGGTGTTCCACATCATTCATGACAAGTTTCCAACTGTCACGTACACCCTCTGCCAATGTTATCACCTTTCTGGGTGTACTGTCCTGCAGACGTGTTTGTTACTGACCCTGAACAATAAAGGAATTGTGCTATCCTGTTGCCTACTATCACAAGAGCAGATCTTACCTCTCAGATTGCTAGCAGTCAAAAGATGTGGCCCTCTCAGGTCAAATAGAGATGGGCTATTGGAGGAGGTGTAAGTATTGGAGGCATGATGGTCTGCTGCTTTGCACTCAGACATGAGTGTGTTGATCCCTTACAAGGGAGTGATTTTGCATGTTTTTCTGAATGTTGCATCTGTCTTATTTAGTTTTGTGATGTTTTGCAGAACTCCAACAAAGGCACTATTGTTATCAGCATATGTGAAGATACTGATGCACTCTCAACCTCCTGACCAAGAGTTACAGGCACAGGTTGATGAAGTATTTAAGAGGTAGCGTTCTCTCAATAGCTTGTATGGGATTTGTTTTTTATTCTCATTCTGTGATTCCCCAAAATAATACTCTCTCCTTTTTTCTCCTGCTTTTTTTTTGATTAGCCTCTTTGTTGGCAAGTAGATGTGAGAGCTTCATTGATGCTGAAGTACAGCAGCGGGCAGTGGAGTACATCATTCTGAGTCACAAGGGACCATCAATGGTGGACATTATGGCAGAAATGCCTAAGTTTCCTGAGCGTCAGGTGCATGTCTCTTGTGATCTGATTACCATTAGGGCTGATTGTCCCTGCATTTGGTATTTGCTTCAAGAATTGCATGATCATACTTATGCTCAAGATTCTTTTTGATGGGGTATGGGTCTGATGGGAGTTTAGTCAGCACTAATAAAGAGAGCAGAGGATGCTGAAGGAGAACCCACAGAGATGAGTGCAACCAAGTTGCGGCAGCGACAAAACTCTATGGCCTTGGTTGTTGCAGACCCAGGCTCTGCCAATGGTGGCCTTCCTCCACCTTCTGTATCCAAGTCTTCATCCACAACCCACTACAGTACGGTATGGCAACAAGTTTTGATGAAGGCGAAGTTGTGATGGATTTAGACCATAGGCTAAGAAAGAGGTGATTCTCACTTCGCCAGTGCGAAGTTAAGAGGGAGAACTCAAAATGGTAGCTCAGGGATTGAATGGAAAACATGTATAACTGCAGAAATCCTCAGAATACTCATCAAGAGCCACTTTAGAACGAGCCACAACATGACAGTCTGGCTTTTACATTTCTCATGCAGGAGCAGTTGGCATTGCCAGAACCCCCCCCACCAGCACCAGAACCAGCAGCACCGGCAGCACTGGCAGCACCGGCAGCACCTCAGAGTGCTTATGCAAATGGAACAAACAAGGCACCAGCACCTGCATCAACAAATGGTGACTTACTGGGAGATCTATTAGCACCACTGGCCTTAGAGGCACCTCCAATTTCCACTCCTTCCCCCCTCACTCAATCAGCTGATCCTGGAGAGCCTCTAGCTCTGGCACTATATGATCAGCAAAACCAGATCAAGGTAAATTTTCTTCATGTTTGTTATATCTCCCCTGGGCCTCATTTCAATCTTTTGTTAGATGATCTTGCAGTACAGCTTGATTTGGATATATGTCAGAACATATGGTGCCCGTGACATCAGGTTTTGATTTGTTGTACTGACCACATATATGATAGCTGGCTTGCTTGGGTATTTGGATTATTCCAGTAAGATTGTTTTTCAATGAAATGTGGCATCCTCTGATTCATACATCTTTCAGTTGTTATTGAATTAAAAAACAAGTTTAGGTGAAGATCAAGGAAAATATGCCTGATGAAGCAGGTTTGCTGAAGGAATGTCTATTGTTTACACCAGTCAGGAAGAGAACTGTGATCAGTGCTAGTTCTTGTAATGGTGCCTCAGGACTTGAGCATTCTTGCAAGATCCCTGAGCATGTGATGTGCTTATGTGATGCAGCCCATTGGAAGTATTGAGGATTGGTTTCGGGCACTGTCTTTGAAGGACAGTGGTGTGCTGTATGAGGATCCCTATATCCAGGTTAGTATTGCTCTTGTTAGCAATGAGAGACTGGCATCCTTGGTTCAAGACCATAACTTGCTTACGTCTGCACTAACATGAGACTTGTTTGTCAGATTGGGATCAAGTCTGAATGGCGGGAGGCTCAAGCAAAAATGGTGTTGTTCCTTGGGAACAAGCATACAGCGCCATTGGTTAACATCAGGGTTTTGATACTGCCAGCTCCTCACTTAAAGATGCAATTCTCTCGAGTTCCTGATACCATTCCTCCAAGAGCTCAGGTTGCCTTATACTGATGCCTTTCATTAAGAATGCAACTGGACTATTATTACTTGAAGTTTTGTTTCTTGCACAGAAATAATTGTGTCAGTCAGCTGTGTTCATAAATTATATCATTAATTCTTCTATAAATCCATCTGAGGATGACCATATACGTGATTCTTATAATGGGCACCAAGTGGGAATTGGATCCAAGGTTTCCAAGGAGAACTAGTTGTTAGTGTACCATTTACTCCAAGAGGAACTCTGGATCCAGTTATATCCTCAATTATTACCCACCTACCGTACAGGGCTTTGTCATGTCTCCTCACCAGCCACTATCAATTTCATTACATTCTGGCATGATAGTTGATGCTGTTGTGCTGCCCCCTACCAATATATAGTATGGAATGGTGGAGCCCCTGCCCATTATATTGGGTCAGGTGCAAGGAAAGCCTGTTAGAGCAAGCTAGGTGATCCAGTCAACATAATGAGCAAGGGTGAGAGCATTCCATGATACATCAAGGTTGGGTGGCAGATTCAACCATTTAGAAAAAAAATTATGTTCAAGAGACACATTTTGGTCACTATTATGAGTGTCTGATCACCATCCAAAGATTATGTCATATAATCTGGTCAAGAAAAGCACAGAATCTGCCACCACAGACCTTAATGCTTTGGGAGTTGCTGTGAACCCTGACTTGTGGACCAGCGAGGCATGCACTAGTTGATGATTGGTATGATTTGCAGGTGCAAGTGCCTGTGGAGGTGACATGCTTGAGTGCCAGCAGGGAGACTGCAGTTCTTGACTTTAGTTACACCATCTCCACTCTGCCAGTGAGTATCTTATCTTTCATCTGTTTGCTGTGTTTTCTCAGCCTTATTCCTGCTCACTGTTTTTACTTGTATCATGCAATTACTGTACTGTGTAGTGTGATGGAAAATGAATTCCTACTCTTTTATGGGTCATTTCCTCTGACATCACTGAGTACAGAGTGTTGCCTTGCACTGTTTCCTCCCTGTTAAGGAAATTTAGCATAGATCAGGATGGCAGTTGACTCTGAAATCCATGTAGCATCAATGTGAATGTGTGCATGTGTTTCTTGGTTCTGAACATGGCTGGGTCTTCTGGTTGTGTGTTCTGCACTCACATTTATGTGCTGTCAAGAACAAGGGAAAATTGATTGTGGCCTGCCATGCATCATGCTGATGGCCCCTTTATCAGAAACAATAACCAAATTAAGTCTACACTTTATTTTCTTTGCCTGTGGAGTTAGCACTTTTTCCTTTCACTCTTTCCATCATCTATTTTTCTATCTGGCTTGCTCTGATATCTGATAACAGCTTATCCTTTATTTTGTTACATAGTGTTAGATGGATAGAGACTTAAAGGGCTTATAATATCCTGTTTTCTCTAAAGCTCAGCAACCTCAATGGAAACTTTGAATGTTGTGCACGAACAGGTCAATGTGAAGTTGCGTCTGCCAACTCTTATGAACAAAATTTTCCAAGCAGCTCCAGTATCAGCTAGTGATTTTGTGGCACACTGGCGAGCAATTGCTGGTCCACCCACAAAGCTTCAAGAGGTGGTAAGTACTGACACATTTATGGTTGGATCTCAACTTCATCTGCAAGACCATCAGTCTCCACTGAGTAACAACTTGAGCATCTTTGCCTGTGGGAGTTTTCTTGCATTTCTGTGTTATTTATGAGTACCCTGTGCACAGATTCCTCCACTTCAATGCCCTTCTTTCTTTCTGCAACCTTTTCACTCAACATCTGGTAACAGTTTGTATCTCCTGAGCTGAACTCTAGTAAGGCCCATCTACCTGTTTTGGTTGCTATGCTCTCCGAATGTCATAAGAGTGTTGTTGGGTGTTTCAATATCTTGCTTGTAATGACATCAGAAAAAAATGGGGAAATGACAGGTTCGGGGTGTAAGGCCCATGCCTGTTTCAGATATGGGAGACCTTTTCAACAGTCTTCACATTGGTGTTGCTCCTGGGCTTGTGAGTTTGAGCATACCTGTCCTCTCCCCAGACCAGAAGCTAGTCTTTCCATTGGTGTTTTACTTGGTGGTCCACTTGTCCTCTGAGTGGTCTACTAAACATTTCTTGTTCATACCCTGGGCATGACTTCTTTTAGCTCATATAGAATGGATTCAGAACAGCTATTTCACACATCAATGTCTGGATGTTTAGACATGCAGATTGAGGTCTTTCAGTATGATTCCAGTTTTCCATTACTTTTTGAGCTTTGTGAGAGCTGTGTCTTTGGGTAGCAGCATATTTTGTGACAGGTGGATTATGTTTTTGCAGGACCCTAATGTCAATAACATTGTGGCTGCAACAACTTTCTTTTCACAGGCTGGAGCTACTCTTTGTTTGGTACTGTACCTAGCATTGGCAACTTATGTTGACATTCCAGCTCTGATTTCTGCTTCCTAAAGGCCAGTGACAAAGTAATAAGGTGTTCAAGTGCATGTGATACAACTAGTTTGAAGGGGGTAGTTGAGCTGCAACTAATACCTTAGAAATTAGAGAGCACCAGCTTTTGGCAGACCCAAGTAACTGCCAATAAAGAGGCAGCACACTTATGAATGGTGCATGATGGAGTGGCAGATTTACATGCAATTGAGGAAAAGAGTTCATGCAAGAGGCTTGTCATATGTGTTGGCAGGTTCGAGTTGAGACAGATCCATCAGACAGGACACAAATGAGATTGACAGTTGCATCGCAAGACCCGAATGTGACCTATGAGTATAATTTTTTTGCCTATTCCCTTTACTTCTGTGTGCCAGGTTTGCTTTTGAAGCAGTTCATGAGGTTTGTCTACCCTCTCTATTTAGTTGACTGAGGAATTTGGTGACTGCAGGGTCAAGGAGTTCATTAAGGAGCAAGTAATCGACATTCCATTTGCCAGAACCCCTGCTCCGACACCCTCACCTGCTGTTATGGGGTTAACAGGTCCTGCTGCAGCCCTTGCAGGCCTAATTTGAGGACATGAAAGTTTTGCTGTCTGTCTTTTGCCTTGAGTTTGCACATTGTCTACATTATAAGTAGTCAGTGTTTTCCGGGAGTCCCTTCAATCTTGTTTAGTATGTCCTACATACAAAAAAGTCAGCAAATTTGTCTCAGTACATTTTAGCTTTACACGGTCTCTTACTATCCAGATTAGGATGCCTGACCCATTATGTAGGCCCTTTTAGAAGGGAAGATTTCGATGATACATAGAAAGTGCATACATGGTATGTGCTGCTAGGTTCCAGCTTAGGATTGAGGAAAGTGATGGCCAAAGTTGTGCTCGCACTGTCTCCTTAGTGTGGTTGCCTAGAAGGAAAAGTTGCAAGCTACACAGCATATGTTCTTTGGAAGGGGGAATAGTAGACCATGCAAATGAAGATTGCTTATCCTCTGTAGATTACAGTATTTGTCAGGCTCTGTGTCCTGGTTCTCATTCATCAGGAATAAAGTAGTTTGTGGGTTGTTGCAAGGATTTGAAGATGGTGGCTTCTGGTTTTATTGTGATTTCTATTTGAACATCTGAAATACTGATTGGTGTTTAAGCCTTGCTGGATGGTTTGTTGTTCAGGAGCATGATAGTTACTCAAGTATTTGCTTGTAGCTAGCATAAACACTGTAGTTAGAGGAGTAGATTTGATGCCATCGGAAACAGAAGGGCTTGTCCCTCTAAATGGGAATAAGAATGGAAATGAGTGGAGAACAGGCCTGGGGCTGTTACAGACATCTGTCATGGGCATAGGGAAATCATGGATGAAAGAATATGGAACTACAGGGATGGCTGTGTCTAGGAATGACAAGATGGAGAATGAAAGCAAGAAATGGCTGACTCATAAATGGAATG
>Ga0116228_10004744_pt1 | contig 12085 bp, 13 predicted proteins | sample S1TSphfallax_2_FD_89694 | JGI IMG/M metagenome (GOLD analysis project Ga0116228, IMG submission 89694) | Host-associated microbial communities from peat moss isolated from Minnesota, USA - S1T2_Fc - Sphagnum fallax MG | ecosystem: Host-associated > Plants > Peat moss > Unclassified | place...
CCACCCCAACTTTGAATAATCTTGTGAAAATTCAACAATCTTCCATGCTTCATGTCATGTACCATAGACACCTGCACACAAAATTCAATTGTAAAATAAGAAAACAATGAACATAAATTCATCTTGCATAATTTTTGCAATCAAAAGACAAATCTCTCAAACAATGTCATTTAGAACTTCAATTAAAAACAAGTTTCAAAAAAATGACGATGACAAATTAATGGCAAATCCTTTTTATTCAAAACAAGTTGAAAACATGAAGCATGAAAAAATTGAGTAAATTACATTATAATGCAATATCAAACAACAAAAACAAAAACCTGAACAATTAGAAATATAATATTTATTATGTAACACAAGTATTAATAACAAAATTTTTGAGTCAATCAAAAAATATATATATGGGAAAAAATGAAATAGATGACATGAATATGATAACAATGGAACTTCAAAATAACAAAGAAAATTGGAGATGTATATTGAATAATTTACAAAATCAAAATACCTAGTATGTCAACACCAAGTATTATGCATTTATATTTGAACAAAATTGCACCATAAGACATCTACACTAGTGCATGAGGAAGCTCAAATATAAAATTCGCAGTATATGTTAGCTAGAATCTTGATACCTATATGAGATTATGATCTTGAACCTTATCTAGTAATACTTTTGTGAAATATATTTATTATATGCTTTAGATAAAGAAGTGCAAAGTTTTAATATGGATGAATTATGATACAATGTTTATTGACTTGCATATTGTAGGTGTTATATTGAGTCTTTCAAGGCATGGGGAAAGGAGAATGTGGTGGAGACCTTCAATACCCTTAACCCCGGTAATGCATAGACTATATATTTTTGCATTTATTATTGCCGACTTGGTAAGCAATTAGTTCATTGTAAACCTTTTCCCAACATTCTTGGGTTTGTGGATGTAACTTATGAATTATTGAAATTTTTAATGTGTATAAAAACTAACCCATGGCCCTTGTATGCAATTTGCATGTCCATGTAGACTTGTGGATGGTGGGCCTTTACCAAGTGTCACATTCAAATCAAAATACCTAATCCAACATAAAATCTTACCATGGGGCCTTGAAATGATGGTTTTTTTTTGAAACAAAAGGTGTGAAGAGGTGTTACATTGATTAGTTGGTGTGAAGGTTAATTATGACAATGGAATGACATTATATGCACTAAGCAGAAATGAAAAGGCAGGGGGTTCATAAAGAACAAGATTGTGGCACAACTTGTGGCATCTAGTGTGGAGAAAAATATTGTTAATCCCACACTTTAATGTGATTCACCAAATTTTGGTGGGTGAAGACAATGTAAGTGCATGGATGGTGCGAAGCCAACCCCATCTTAGTGTCATTAATAATATTCATGCCCCTTTCACTAAATAGGCATCTTGCACATGTGAATGGACATTGCGTGGGAATTTGTGCAAGCACTAGGTTGTTTTCATGATGTGTATCGTGTTGCAACCCTAATCTTGGGCTCATGATCAATGCAAAGGTTTGCAAAGGTGTAGGCCACGAGGGAAGCCCATGACTCACATCTCATGCTCTCGAGAGTGTAAGAGAGTGAGGGAATGAACTTCCACATTCTCAAATGAGCTCTCACTTTGGGAATTGGAGTTCCAATGGACTCCCAAATTTTCAGAGAGTAATTTCAGGGGTCTAAATTCATTGGATTGAAGAGTTATTTATATCATTGAAAAATTCTTAGAACATAGATGTTTAAAATGGGTTTGCATGACCCATTTGGGTAGCTAAAACACAAGTTATGGTCAAAAGAAAAGTTGGGAGTCAAATTGCCAATTTGACTTTCGACCATTAAAAGTCAAGAATTGCCCTGATTTCCTTGTGTGTAAGTGGCGTGCCACATACCATTGAAAAGCTCTTGACGAAGGTTATAATTTTTTTTTAGACCTCACCTCAATAGGATGTTTACACACAAAGTTATGCACCTTCAAAATTGTGAGAGTCTTAATTTCAAGAATTTCGGGACTCTCATTTGGGAGTCCTAGGACAAAATGACATTTGGGTGTTAGCCTTGTGGCTAAGCACATAGAATACTATAAGGGGGAAGGTGGTGGCTTCCCGCAAGTTCGGGCTGTGGTGAGTTTTATGAGTTCGTATTTGCCTGTGGCTTGTCCATGCACCAAAAGTGCTCCAACTTTGCATTAATCAACTTGTTGTTTGATTTGTGTGAATAAGTGAGCCGTTTGTTGTTCATCCTAGTCCCATCCCGGAGCTCCAACATGCCCTTTCACCCTCAAAATGCTACAAGCCAATAGAGTGCACCCCAACTCCTTCTCCTTTTGTTGTCTTCACCTTTGGACTCGCAATTGAGTCCATCGAGGAGCTTGGGAGTGCGTGATATTGACCTTACTTTGAACAATATCATTGATTATTGCGACACATGGCATGGAACTAATTATAGTGGGTTTAAAACAATGTTTGTAGATTCAACATACTCATAGGTTGGTGATGATTTTTTAGAAAATGAAGGTTACAACAAGGAAACAATTGAAAAGGTTGGTGTAATAAACATTTATGGGTTTTTGGATATGGATGATAATGGCCCCTTTTCTTATGATGGTGTTAACATTAATGAGGTAGAGGGATCACACGCCCCCATGGAATGGGTTTTATCTTGGTTATGGGATACAATGGCTGAAATCACCTCCTAATGTAAAGAATTAGTTAGTGTCCAACTTTGTGACCATGCAACATCATGTTTACAAATTGTTCTATCAAAGATCCAAGCCTTTCATATGATTCAAGCCAATGAATCAATACATCTTTGCATCGTCTTCAATCAAGTGGAAGATGGCTTGGGCAATTCAATTAATCACCTCAAAGATTAACATAAAACTATGTTGCAACATGCAAATTCTTGTGAGACAAAGACTCATGAATAGATGAATGTTGTACATTTGTGAGGTTGAAAAAAATAATGTATGTTGTGCGATGCATTGGTGATTGCCAATTGATTAAACTTCTCTTAATGTTGTAGGTGAAGCTTTAACAATTTTGATATAAATGAATTTCTAGCAAGTTATAAAAAAACCTAATAATTCATTACAAAACTCTTCACAATATTCACATAAGAGAAAAAAAAGAATAAACAAGATGATTTAACATCGCTAATGAGGATAACACACAAATGAATTAAGTCAAATATGATATTTTTAATATGTCCCAAGAGGACATTTAAAGAGAAAAATGTAATGCTTTTATAGTAGTTTGATATGGGTATTGCAAATGTGAATTAGGAAATATAAGTATTTTCAATCCATCATGTGGGTATTACATTGATGAGATTAAACAACTTCAAACCATCCATATTAATCAAGTGCATATGCATTATCTTGATGAAGGTAATGGACAAGTGAATCAAATTAGTTAATTCTCTTTTAAGAATATTGTATATTATAAAAAATTATAACAATTTAATATTACCTTAATGGGGGTATTGCAATGATTTTGTTCAAGAGATAAAATAATTCAAGCCCCTCCTGTGGGTATTACATTGTCCTCAAAATATTGCAATCCTTAGATATTACCTTCATGAGGGTACTGCATTGATATAGTAGATGAAACAAAGTAAGTTAAACCCTTCTTTAAAGTATTGCATTTTAACGAAATGTAATACCTTTATATATATATATATATATATATATATATAATTGTTGGGGTATTGCATTGATGTAGTATATATTTAGAACCCATCGTGAGGATATTACATGTGTCTAATGCATATGCATTAGAGGTATTGCATATAATTACATAGCACCATAATAGGTGTAATACACTATTGTTGTAGATGACAAAATAGGCTAAACCCCATTTAAAGATATTTCATTTCATCAAAATGATGTAAAACTTAAGTGTTACCTCTATGTAGATATTGCATTGATGAAGTATATGAGATAAAATAATTACCACCTCTTTTGAAGCAATTGCATTACTCCAATGAAGATAATGTAAATGTGAATTAGTTTGACAAAAATTAGCTTGGTCGTATTATATATTATCAAATTAATCGAATGCTTATGCATTACCTTCATTAGGGTAATGCACAGATGAATTTGGCATGATATTTTTCTTAGGGGTATTGTAGGAATGTAGTGGATTATATAAATAATGCCAACCCCACCCAAGGGTATTGCAATTCAACAAAAGAATCCAGTGCGTATGAATTACCTTAATGAGGGTATTGCATAGATTAAAACCTTAGAAGCAGGGAGAAATTGCAATGAGGGTATTGCAAAAATGGTTTTTCACTGGAGTAATGGAGTAATGTGGCTCAAGTAATGAAATCAGGTTATTTTGCAATAGCTGAATATGGGTGTTGAGAAGTAGTTTATTTCTTGCCTTTTATAGTCCTATAGCAAACAAATTCAATGTAGTTGCAATACCCTCTTTTGCACCCCTTCAAGATCATTTTGGCAATTGTGTGGTTGCTTGGAGTGTTGATGAGAGAGGTAGGTTTAGCTAAGTATATTGGTTCTAAAAGATACCTACCTCAAGGGGTAGTAGGTAGGAAGGGCAGGGAACAACCTACCTTGTTTATTGTGCTACCCTGATGGGTGATCACCATGGTTGCATTGTTGAAGATTTAGTGCATAGGAAGGTAGCTGGGTGGGCAGGCAGGTAGGTGGTTGGGCGGGTGGGTAGGTAGGTAAGTAGGGGAGATAGTAGGCCTTTTTGGTGCATAGGCAGGTAGTCTAGTGTAGGTAGGTAAGTAAGACTAAGGCAAGCATCGAGGACAAAAGAATAGTCACCCTGTGCTCACCACCTTGGTTAACATAGGGACAGGCACGGGTATACCCATAAGTGCACCATCCATCAAGATTGGTGGACAAGTGGGTGTTGGTTCACTCTAGCCAAGTAAATTCAAGTTCTAAACAGTTGTTAGCTTAGTGTTAGGGTACTTTTACTAAAGTCCTTAACACCAAGGGTGATTGGACATAACTCAGGCTTATTGTCCTTCATTTTATCCATGGTCATCTGATTTTTAAATAACACAACACTCCCTCAAGCTTTTGACCAACTCCCACAAATGACAAATTCATCTCATTTTTAATAACATAAGCAGTCTTCAGGAGTGCCTCTAGACCCCATTGGCTGGCTACACATGGGTTATAAACTAATAACTCGCATGTGCAGACCTCGCCCAACACATAATTGGGTGACTCCATAAACCATGTCCACCATTTCAGACAATGAAGAAACGTTTCAACACTCCCACACCTCAACTATTTTCAATAGCCTGGTAGCTCTAGCTGGTTACCTAGTCCATAACTCTACCCTTGAGCTCATGACCAACCCAGGAATGACAAGGAAATCTCCACCATCTTTTAAATTGAAATTGATACTCCTAAGAATAACAAGAAAATCTTTGCAATCGTCAAGAAAAAATTCAATGAAAGTTCTAAAGCAAACAAATCATCAGGACACGAGTTGTAACAATAAGAATGTTGCTCTGCTATCTCAAAAGCTTGTTTTGGGGATCTAGAAGGTCTCTAACAAATCTCAAACCAAGTTCAAAGGCGGTCATTTTTGACTTGACAATCTATATGTGCAGTTTTGACCCAAATTAAAATTTGAAAGAATCAACAATTATTATTTATTATTACTATTTTAGTTTTCTTCTGGCACTCAATCAATAGAAGCACTCGACAGTGGCACAGAAATTTGCCCAAACCCCAGTGACACCTAAAAACTTTTGAGTAAGAAAAAGGTCTGCCAAAATGTAGACATTCAAATTTTTGTTTTACAAACTGTGAAAGACACTTGAATTTTTTTTCACAAGCCTAATGTACTGAACTCTCTACCGGCTTTTTAATAAGATACACCCAGCACCTCACTGGCAACAGAAACAAACCAGCTGATCAAAATCAAACAGCAAAAGCTGCTGTCGCCTCATCTACTACAACCCATTATTGCTTCTGAAAAACAAAGGCTGTCCCAATATGGCAAATCCTTCAGGAAGAAATAATACACATGAGGCGAGTTGAGGAGACATCAAGCAATTTGTGTAATGATTTGGTTCATTGAGCTTGCCTGGTTTGTTGTCATTTGCAAGGGTGAAGGGAAAGGACTTACATCTGAGGAAATGTCTCAGCAGTGAGCCCTGGATAGTCGTCATGTTTCAGTTCCAACAGTTTTAAAAACTCCTGGTGGGACCCGTTGGGTCATAATCGTATGGCTGACCTGCTTTCACAAACCTCCCTTTCACCCTCTTCCGTATATCGGCTCGTTCCTTTCGGGATTCATATCGGATCTTCTTGTCAAACCTTTTGTTTTTTTTACAACAGATGCAAACAACAACAAAAAAAGAAACATTGATGTGAGTGACAATTATGACATACAAAAATATCAATAACTGAAAAAATTACTATTGCAGAAAAAAAAGATAAATGGCAAAGCCATCACACACATGTTATGGCACAGTAAGTCATGATGGTATTGAGTGTTTTTTTGGTTTCCATACTTGCGGTTTTTCTTCTTCTCCTTGTATCGAAGCATTGCTGAGTCACGAGCCTGCGTAAGTGCTCCACTATCAGGGCTTGTAGGTCCCCAGGAAGGATCAGCATTTATTAACATGGACGAAACTGCAGTGGTGCAGTCATAGTAATCACCACTATCATCGCCACTCAGTCCAGAGAGTGAGAGTGACAAGCTTGACCCAGTTGGTCTCATTACCAGTTGTTGCATGTCCATGTTAAGATTCTTGCTTAGTCCCATTGCACCCATCATCATCATCCCAACTTCAGTCCTCTCTGGAGATGGAGGTGGTCCAGCTGACCTGCTTTCATAGACCTGTGATTGGGAGCCACTCATGGCACCCTGCAAGAACCAGAAAGTGTGCTCTAACAAGCCGTCATAATCAACTCTTTTGTTCTTGAAACAAACCTGCGACACTGTTCTCTAGTCTTCTTAGTACTTATGACACATAGAAAACCTCAGAATCTCATTCCATTGCACTGTTGTGTTCATGATAGTGTTTACAACATGACAAAGCTCTCCTACTTTTATTGCACACAATGGCATGAAATCTCTACTCTGCCATATTTGTATCATGTGAAAGAGATGATGTTATCAGCAATAAACAAAATGCAGAAACAGAAATTTGACAAGAAAACCATGTGATGAGAGAGAGAGAGAGAGATGATTACATCAGTTGTTGCTTCAAGAAGCTCTGACTCTGGGATGCTTTGCACGTGCTGGTCATGCGGCTTCTCATCAACAGAGTCTTGGCCCAAGGACACAGTGCATCCTGCCTCTTCTGCCTGTATGTCATCAAAGCATGCAGATGACATACCTTGTGTGCATGAGAAAATATCTTCATAATTATCAAATGAAAGATCTGCCATGCTGAAACCCTCACATGGATCCCTGTCTTCTTCTCCTCCTTTGCAAATTCCAAGATCCTGCATGTTTTGTCCCCATAGCTGCTGCTGCTGCCCCCGTCCACCCACCACCAGAGTCATAACAAATTCATCAGATATGGAAAAATTGTTCACTCCACACTTTGCACAATAAACAGATTTCATTCAAATCACAAATCTGCTCACTCCATATCTTATCAGGTATGAAATGCTCACTCTCATCACTCTGCATAAGATTTCCTTCAAATTGCAAATCTTGTGTACTCTGTCTTGATACTCTGCACATAACTACCTTTCTTCCAATTGGAAATATGTGTGTACTCAGTCTGACAAACAGTGTACATTTGCATGGGTTCTTCCCAACCCTAAAATGTGTGCCAGTTCCAAGAGAACAAAGTCTTGTGAGATGAACTTTTACTATAGGGGACAAATTGAATTGTTGGAGCAAGTTTTGTTTGATTTAATCCATCTGATGTTGGAACCATTTGTAGAGAATTTTTGTTGTCCAAAAATTCATGGGGATGAAGAAATCAATCAATTAAAATTCAAGATACATTAATTTTTTGTCTATCAGCAAAAACCCTTGTTGAAACACAAGCAAACACACCTGACAAGAAGAGCTGGAATGCCAGAAAGCAGCATCTCCTCCTTGCATGATGAGACCATTGTTGTTGTTGCAAGCTTCAGTTTTCGGTAGCATCATCATCATCTCTAATGGGGTTAGTATCTGAGAGTCTGAAGAAGGCTGCAAATTTGCAGTGGTGGTGGTGTCTGATTTGGAGTGTAGTGGCTGATTTGGAGATGTCTCTGGTTGCTGTTGTTGATATTGTTGCATCTGATTCTGATCCAAAACTGCTGCTGCTGCTTGTAGAGGTTGTGATGGAGATGATACAAAAGAGACCGGATGTTGTTTCTTTGATGATGATTGCAACAACATAGGAGCTTCCATCTGCTGCTGCTGCTGCACCTGCTGTGGGTCTAGAAGTTGCAGCTTCTGAAGCTGTTGCACTATTGCTTCTCTGGACTGGTGCTTGCTTCCATTTCCTCCCTTCCCCAACAGCACTGCTCCTCCTCCTCCTCCTGTCGGCACTGGACTCTGTAACCCAATCCAGACCACAACAGACAATGATGCCCATGACTCAAACCCTTGATACCAAACGAAGTAAGACAGACATCATCATCAAAGTTTTAACAATTTGCAATTTTCTGGAAGCTATAATCAATGGGTTGGAGCCCTTGGTGTGCAAAGCTCGCTCTACTACAACTCTAAGATCAAAACACAAGTCTAGGGACGGATGGATGGATGGATGAACACAAAAAAAAAGCAGGGATGCAGAAACACAAATGATCACAGATCTTGAGAGTTTTCTTTTCTTGAGCTTTCATGGAAAGAAAGATGGGTCTTCTCTCTCAGCTGCATGTCCTGCTGCTACTGCTGATTACCCTAAGAATGAGGATCAGAAGATATCAGATCACACACCCATCATCTGAAAGAACCCAAGAGCCATGAAGAACATCATGGGTGGTGGTACCTATCCTTGTGCAAGGAGAATGAAGAAGGAGAAGTTGAGAGAAGAAATTTTACCTTGGCAAGGAGCAGCGGCGGAGGTCCAGCACCAGATATGATGGCTGCAAACGCTGCTGCTGCAACTGGTCCAACCCTTCCTCTGCAGTTGCCGCTGCCGCCGTTGTTGAATCCTGCGAGACTTCGCGGAGGAGGAGCTGCTGCTGCAGCAGCATGAGTGAGCAAGTCGCATCCCCAGAGGATGCTAAGCTCTGCTGCCGATGGGCAACCCGAGAAGCAGTCAAAAGGGTGACGAGTGAGGTGCTGTGAAGAAGCGGCAGAAGTCGCGACGACGACGGCGGCGGAAGAGGAGGAGTTGCTGTTGCTGTTTCTTCTTCTTCTCATTCTTCCATGGCTATCCCAGTCGCAGCTCTGACACAGCCCCACATTATTCTCTTCTGGGCATCGCACCGCCGACGGTCGCAAGTTGCATCCCTCGCACAGCAGCGTTCTTAGATGCCGTCGCGACAGCGCGTTGGCTCCATGCACATGACGGTCACATGACAAACACAGACGCGCCGAGTCGGCTCTACAGTACACTGTCGCTCGCCCTTCTCCACAGAAATCACAAGCGCCTCCTGCTCCTGCTCCTTCCATTCTCTATCAAACACTATTTACACTGCAAGATCCAAACAACCCACAGCTTCATACATGGATCCTACGTCCTGTTCTCTCTCTCTCTCTCTCAGAGTGTCAAAGCTTTTCCCAATCGCCAGGACCTCCACCTCAATCTCGACGCTTCACAAAGATCTCTCTCTCTCTCTCTCTCTCTCTCTCTCACACACACACACACACACACAACCCAAAAAAGAGAGCTTCAGAATCACACACTTGTACCACTAAGTCTTTTTTCTTTCTTCTTCACAAAACGGTAAACTGTTTTTCCATGATGAGAAGTTCTGTTCTGTTTCTAGTAAACTGCATGTCAATCTTCCATAACAACTAGTCTGGTTAATCTTCAACCCATGATGATGATCGTCCCAGCACATTCTCTTCCTGGTTTCTTGTTTCTTGCTGCATGTGTCTCTTCTGTCCCTCTCTCCCTCTCTCTGTCTGTGAGCGAGGACAGAGTATGTTGTTGTGTAAGGGAGGACGGAAGAGGGGAGCTTGGACGACGATGGCGATGGCGATGGCGTTCTTGTTGTTATTGTTTTCCTCATGTCCTCCTCCTCTTCGTCTTCAGCGGTGCTCCTCTCTAGTGCAAACTCCACCTCTCCAAAATTTGCAGGTTCCGAGTACTTTTTCTTGTGGGACTTGCTTTTGGGGAGGTTTTCGCAGTCTTGGGACTTGCTTTTTGGAGATATTTCGGCGACCTTTTCCGAGTGTCCAAGTCCCCATTATTGGCTTCTCAGTTCCAGATCTCCAAAATGAGGTCCCATGTGTGTGTCGCTCTCTCGTGCTCTGTCACTCTCTCTCCTCTTCTCTCTCTCTCTTCGTCCCTCTCTCGCGCGCTCTCCCGCTCTCCGTCTCCTCTGCTTCGTCCAGATTTCTCCCACTGCTTAGCGAGCAATGCAAAGGATTTTGCATCACAGTGGACTGAATTCAAGCAGGAGAAAGGAAGCAAAGAGGATTCAAGATTCAAGCTTAGACGCGAAGCTCAATATTGTATTCTGGGTACAGGAAAAAAAGAGTCGAAGCAGCCCAGTGTAGGGGGTAGTCGCGCGGTAGCAGCGAAGAAATTGAAATTCCAATCATAAAAGGGTAGCCAATAGTAAAAGTAGTCATTTCACGATCGGGAAGCTTCAAAAGAAAGCAAAAAGAGGAACAACAGCTCTTAGTTTGTCACAATATTGAATTTCGCACATAGATAGATAGATAGATAGAGAGATAATCTACGGGAAATTCTTCCACACCCCACCACCAGATTTCTTTTGTTCACTTCGCTGAAAGATAGGAGAAATCCAAGACGTCGATCGCAGGATTGAGATCAAGAGCCTGAGTCTTTCCTTTTATTCTCGCCCCAGCTGCAAGCCAAAAACAATCCCGCACAATCGCCGCCACCCATTTGGTGGGACTCGAGAGTCGGGAGTCGCAGTGGACGAGAAAAGACGAGACGGACGACTGGGAGGCTAATTATGCTTAACTTACTAATCAGAGGTAATTAGCAAGTGCATTATTATTAGAGCATCTCCAGTGGTGCTCAGTATGTGTAGGGTAACAACCCCTTGAGGCCGGCATCATTACCTGAATAAGGGCCTGTGCAAGGTGGAGCCTCCGCAAGCCCAATTCTGGTAATGCCCAAGGTTTGTCAAGGGCATATACGTGGTGTAAAAAATCAACAAAAAAAAAAAAAAAAATCCCAATCTTTTTTCTTGTTGTACTCGCATGATACCGTCATAACATAGCACTATGGAATAAATGACACTAGGCATTTTTAGGAAAATGGAATGCCTGTAGGTGTGAGAGTTTAGTTATTTCAAAATGCCCCATGGGTTCTTCTGCTCTCGGCATGACTCCACATGCAGTAAAAAAAAGTCTGAGAAGAGGTCTTTATTTGATCCTGCAAAAAATATTCCTCACATCTAAGTTTAGTTATTTACTTTTTCCCAACCCCATCCATAAAACTAAAATTGGGACTGCAATAGGTGAGAGACTACTAATAACAACCCACAAACTATCCTAACTAAGTGTTAGGCTTTGATGTGCCATCCTCTACAAAAATGGAGGGAAAAGTCATTACCCCCATGTTTTGACTTTTCTTTCATCCAATTCTCTTTAGCAGGCCCACATATTGAGCACTAGTGGAGCTGCTCTCTAAGCTGACAAACAGCCAAAGTGTAGGGTGACACCCTATGGAATAGCAAAAAGGCATTCCCAAGATAAGTGCCTGCCTGCCGAAGGTGGAGTCCAGGGGGCACTTACTTATTTCGGGAATGCATTGCTCCTCCGTATAGGCCAGGCACTTATCCTGCTTATTTTGGGAACACCTCAATAGTACACCTAATGCAGGCACTTATTTTGGGAATGCCTTCACTCTTCTGCCTCACTCGGTCTGTCTAACACGAACGGGTTTAGGACCGAAGTTATGAAAGATTATTACATAACTATGGAATCTATGTTTTTGGTTGTAAAACTATACTTCCACCCTTCTCTTGGCTATGCAAACCTCGCC
>Ga0116228_10004745_pt1 | contig 12085 bp, 5 predicted proteins | sample S1TSphfallax_2_FD_89694 | JGI IMG/M metagenome (GOLD analysis project Ga0116228, IMG submission 89694) | Host-associated microbial communities from peat moss isolated from Minnesota, USA - S1T2_Fc - Sphagnum fallax MG | ecosystem: Host-associated > Plants > Peat moss > Unclassified | place: USA...
CTCCAGAAGCAGCTTTACTACTAGTACTAGCCAAGCCCTAACTTGGAGTACTTTCTAGTTGCATGTACAAAACTGATAAACTATTGTTCAGTGAACTGCAAGTTTAAGAATTTTGAGCAAATTGTTTTGTAGAAAGTAAGTTTTGGGTGTGTTTGAAGATCTTGAGCACTTGCTCTTGCTGCATGCTTCTGAACATAAACTTGTGGGTGTTTCTAGAGTTCTGCAGCTGGGAATATCAAGAATTCTTATGTCTAGCCCAGTTTCTAGTCTTGCAATCAATCTTCTGGACTTGGGTTGCAGCAGTGGAGATTTTTGAGAGCCGGCGGTACTTTGGAAATAATTTTGCTGTGTCTATTGTTGCGGTTAATCTCGCCTTATGATTTCGTAATTGATCTCTTGCACAATTAGATTTCCTGTCGTAAGAAATTATCGAGATTGCTAGAGAACTGCGGACCATGGGTTGTGAGATTATGAGATACAAGAAACAGAGGAAAGAATTGATGGTGTATGAACAAGTTGGTGATCAGGAGGAGCTGATTCCGGGTCTTCCAAATGACGTTGCACTCCAGTGCTTGCTGCGGATTCCTGCGCAAGCTCACGCGCAGCTGCAACGGGTGTCGCGTAAGTGGCGTCAGCTTGTGAATAGCCCGCAGTATTACGAGGAGCGCAAGCGGGAAGGGACGACAATGCAATTTGTGTGCACGGTTCAAGCTCTGCAACAAAACCAGAAGATGACTAGTGCAGCAGTAGCTCTTCCAGGAGGAGGAACAGCAGCTGCTTCTTGTCCCTCCGCAGCAGTGACACGGAGTAGTACTCTGGGAGCGGCTGCTCAGCCCATCTTTGGCATCAGTGTGTTCAACACGCGGCAAAGAACATGGGAGCGTCTTCCTCACATTCCTCAATATCCTCACGGTCTTCCTCTCTTCTGCCGCCTAGTAGCCGCGAATAGAGATTTGGCGGTCCTGGGAGGATGGGATCCCGCAACTTGGGAGACTCTGAGATCCGTCTACGTTTACAATTTCACTTCACAATCGTGGCACAAAGGAGCAGACATGCCGAGCACCAGATCTTCTTTCGCTTGTGGAGCTCTCAACAATCACGTCTTCGTAGCAGGTGGACACGACAACAAGAAATCAGGTCTCGCGACTGCAGAGGTTTATAGTGTGGAAAAGAACGAGTGGAGAACTCTTCCTAGGATGAGCCAAGAGAGAGACGAGTCCACAGGCGTAGCTCTGAATGGGAAGTTTTACGTCATCAGCGGTTACTCCACTCATTCTCAAGGCCAGTTTGTGAAGAGCTCTGACGTGTACGATCCCGAAAAAAATTCCTGGACGAGAATCGAAGGAATGCGGGGTGCTATGGCGGCGTCCGACAACACTCTGTCCTGCACGAATTCCTCAGCTCCTGATAGTGTCTTTGCAGTACTGTCCGGAGCACTCTACACTGTGGATCACACCACTCTTCTCTCTGTCAACGACTGTCTTGTTGTTCTTACTGGATGCTCATCAAAAGATAGCAAGGATCAAGGTGCATTCAAAACTTTTATGTACAAAGCTCCAACAACTGCAGCTGTGGCTCAGCAGCAGCAGCAGGTGGAGATGGTGAAAAACGAGACTTCTGCCAGCAGAAGTTTATGCAGCTACACCAAGTCATTATGCACTTCATGGGAAGAAATTATGGGGCACAAAGGCTTTCTTGGAGTACCACAATTCGCATGCGTAGTGGAAGTTTAAAGGGCCTTGAATGATATATTAGCACACTGCAAGTCATGGATCAACAACCAGATCAAATGGGTCAACAACACATCCCACTCTAGTTGCCTCCTCCTTGGCGTGCATCTAGTGATCTCATTTTCTGAGTCTGAACTTGAGTTTTTCAAACCAACTTTGTTAAGTCGATTTCTGCAAAAACCTAAGTTAACACTATGTTGATTTTTCCATTTTGAGTTGGAGAGATTCAAAGCACATTGTGCCTGCAATTAGCTCCTGTAAAGAAATGTGCAAACTGCAATAGATTGACACAGTAGATTACACTGTATACTACTAGTATTAGTACTAGCAGTAGTAGTAGTAGTAATAATAGTTTCCAGATGTACACAAAATCTAGGTTACTTAATCTGTGTGTTGAACAACCAACCTGCACCCAGGACAATTGCAGGGTGGACTCCCCAGATATCCACAAGAGGAATGAGCCAAATTTGGGTAGAGGTCAGATAGGTTTAGTAGAATTTTTTTTAGAATGCTGCTTTGTTTTGAGGGCAAACCTCTTGGAGTTTGGCATATAAAAAAATTCAATTTGTAGCCTTTATGCTGGATTTTTTCTTATTGTCATGGTGCAAAATTTTGCCACCAAAAACACACACACACACACACACACACACAGCTCTCTCTCTCTCAAGTGTGTTGAACATTCCAGCACCCAATGATTTTTTTTTTGGTACATATGTAATTCTCCTACACATCCATGTCTAGGTAGGAAGTCTGCAGATTGCATCCAAGTGCAATTGTGTCCATCAATATTAATCTGTAAGAGCACACAAATGTGTTTGTGGGTGCGTGTGTGTGTGTGTATGATATAGTATATGTTAATTTACTTCTGTCTTTTTCAGTGCAAATTTCAGCTGACTTGAGAATTTTGCAGGAGAGTCTTTGTTGGCTCTGTGGGCTGTTTGTAGTTTAGGGAAGGAGAGCAGAGACTGAGATGTAGTTTTCATTTGGTCCCAAATTTTGAAGAATGGTCACAAGGTGCTCTACGGGAACAACTGACTGACTGACTTTCAGGTCATCTTCCGGGAAGTCTTCATGAAACATTTGCTATGTAAGTGTTATTGCTTGTTAGCTAACAAACATTTAGTTTTGTGAACTTCACTGAACATTTCGCATTTTGGCTATTGTTGCTTGTTTGAAGTTGACATAAGGAGCAAAGCTGGTAAGAGATGAGCCACTGTAATCAAAAGCTGAGGGTTTGAAACCTTAATTCTATTGATATAGAAGATGTATTATTGTCACATGATCTAAATCAACAATGAGATGTTTGCAGATGGTAATCATCAGTGTTGGGCGGATACCATTTTTTTGAGATATCCACTGGATAAGGATATCTGGCCAAATTTATTTATTTAAATTAAATATTTTTGTCCAAATTTAATATCCGGGTCCAATATCATATTTTCAAGTTCTTTTACTTTGGATTTGAATGCATCTTAATTATAATGTGTTAATTAACTAGTTTTTTCATAATAACATTTCATTGCACAATGGAGTACATTTCATTGAGGTTACCAAATCTAAGCAGGTTCGTATGAAAAGAAAACATGCTTTTCAAGAGAACATTGAAGTCACAATTTATAGAAAAAAAAATTGATTTCATATGTTTAGATAAAGATTGGGATCTGCTTGATGTTGGGAAGTGAGAAAACCATCTTGACCCAAAATATATTTTTATTAACTGTTGTTCAATATAATTTGATTTTTATATCTTTTTAATAAATAAATTTGGTTGAGATTATTGTATCAATATTTAGAAAATTGAAACTGATTTGGATATATATATATATATATGTATAGTACTACCTAGCATCAAGATTAAGTGAACTAAATGATGGCAATTATCATTCCTATGGTGATCAAACATTGCAAATTCTAATGGTGAAACCTAAAAGCTAACAACCTTTGTAATTCATAGTGGGACTAAAAAGTGAGTTGTTAATAGAGTCATCAACAATAAATAGGTTGTAGAATTTTTTTGCCACTCGACCACACCAACACTTAAAGACTTAAAACCCTAAAATGCCTTGTTTTCACGAATAATGAATGCAAAGATGAACTCATATGAAGGTTGTTATTAATGAATAATTTCAAACATAAAATAGAAAACAGATGCAGAATGAAAGAAACGTGAAAGAAAGGTCAAAAGCAATAAAAAGGAAGAAGAGCAACTTCATGTGGACAAATCCCAAGGAGAGGCAACACAAAAAAAGCCATTACGAGAGGAAAAAGACTCTCTACCATTACAAAATTGAAGATGCTTGCTAGCATGGAAACACATGTGAAATACTAATACTTGCATTTGAATATGAGCCTTCAAAATTGTTTCTAGTCACAAATTTTTCTTTTCTAAATAAATGTTATCCATATTATTCATGAAGTTGGAAAACCAAGAAAAGAACATTTGATATCATTTCATCCATAGAAGTGGCATAGAAAAAACACACTATGAAAAATCATGTCCTTTGCAGCTTGTCCTATGCAACAAAAAAATGTCCCTTAAAACTAATTTGCAACTCAAACTAGTTATAAAAGACATTTTTTAGTTGCATAAGACAAGTTGAAAAAACTAGTACTTAAGGACATTTTTTAATTACATAGGACAAGTTGCAAAAACTAGTTATAAAGGACATTTTTTAGTTGCAAAGGACATGATTTCTCATAGTGACAATTTGGGAAAAAGTTTTTAAAAGGATTGTGTTCTGTACATCTTCCAAAAAGTTGTTTCATTTTAAGGTTTTGTGATGTCTAAATGATTATGTTGTACATTTTGTGAAAGAAAAGCTTCCCAACGCAAACACACACCAATGAAAAAGTAAGATTCAACTTTCCTCCTCGTTCTTATACTCTCAACTTTGTTGAATTGTTTTTTTCCTTGAAGGAAAACTTTTTGAATGCTTCAAACTAACTTTAAAACTTCAAGAACTAGGGACATTTGACCCCCAACTTTTAAATTGAAGAGCATTTGGGGGTTGCAAGTCTTAGGTTTTTCATTGTTGGCTGCAGCAAGCTTGGGAGATGGTCACCTAGCTTTTCTTGTCCATGAAAAAGAAACCTAAGTCCAAAAAGGCCTGGGTTTTTTTTTTTGTTGCAGTAACCTCAAATAATGGTCTATCTAGATCCTTCTTATTTTCTTTTGCTTTGGATAATCCAAATTATTATTCATTGTTTGATTGTAGATTTATTTAAGTTGGGCAACCCTTCTTATTTGAGACCTCGGTGGTTTCAAATTTCATGAACCTCACTTAAACATGGTTAGGTAGGGTGTGTTGTTGGTGGGTGAAAGCATGAATAGGTCAATAGTTTGGACTATTGTACTTATAAGTTTTTTGGATTACATACAAATGTAAAATTTAAAGCCATATTCAAAATTAACAATGTCAATTTTTTAATTATTCATGTTGTCATAGACTTTAATGGAAATTGTCAAAGAAAAATTGGATGAACTTTAAGAAGATTATGGACTCGTAATGGACTTTTGAATTGACAACATTATGTTTGTCACATAGAAAAATTGAAAAATGTAGACTCAAAGAATATGTCAAAATATGTCCCAAAAAAATTTAAATGAAACATCGTCAAATGAAAACTTTATTAGTGGATTACATTGAAACTTTTCTAATATATATTTTTTAAATGTTGTGAATGTTGTAAAAAAAATTTCCTTGAAAGTCCATTTCACATTAAAGAATTTAATCTTTTGCATGATTTTTTTGATCAATCACATGTTTAGGGATATTCATAGGTTGGTTTATTAATATTATGATTAAAAACATAGGAGATAATTACAAGATTTATGGTTTGATCATTTTTGAAACTATAAAAAAATTGCTAATGTTAGAGTATGGAATTTCAAATGCCACTTTTGAGCCACCTAACCATGCTTTCACCTTGGTAGACCATGACATCCTTTACAACCACACAAGCCTAAACACCATGCAAAAGTCCAATTCATAAGGGAATCGTTATGATAGTTACAACCTTATAAGATAATGGTAATCATTCATCTTTATTATGCAACTTATAATTATAATGTTTCAACTTTAAAGTCAATTTAATGCACTTTCCTACCATATGTAAATGAGTAGGGCACATGTTGTATAAACTTTCTACTATGGTCGATACCTACCAAAACCCAAAATGTTGGCCAATGATATCAATAGCAAATATAGTTCATGTCCGTCTTATGTACCTTATGTTTTTAATTGGTCCCCATATGATAATTCCATTAACCATGTGTTCTTACCACTACCTCTCAATGACCCCTTGATATTTCTTCTTGTATGGTTGACATATTTTATAATCATAATTTATAGATGTTACAACAATTCAATACATGGGTAAAAACATGGTTAGGGGGCTCACATTTCACATTTTGAAGAGTCCACATTTTCTACTAACTACAATTCTTGCATTTAAATAATTATCAAACTATAAATCCTATAATTATCCCCTATGGTTTTGGTCACAAATATTAATAAACCACCTTATAAATATCCCTAAACATGTGATTGGTCAAAAAATTTAGAAAAAAGTTTAAAGATTTCAATGTGAAATGGAATATCAATTGTAAAAACTAACAAAAATCACAACAAGTTAAAATTTTAAATACGAAAAAAAATTATATTGAAAAACTTTTAATGCATCTTCCAATTAAATTATTCACTCATGGTGGCATTTTTTTATTTTTTTTATTTTGATATTACTATGATATTTTTTTGTGTATGACAAACATAATGTCATCATTTCAAAAGTCCACAATGAATCCATTATTTTCTTAAAACTCATCCATAATTTTTAATAAGATTTTCAGTAAAATGTATTACAACATAGATAATAAAAAATTGAAAATTTTAATGTTTGATATGATTTTACATTTTAAGTTCATCTATAATCCAAAAAAAATTACAATTGTGACAATCCAAATAGTCCACCTGATTGTGTGTTCACTCACATGTCGTTTTCATATTCGGACATCGTCTCAACATTTATGGCCATCTGTAGAATGTGACAATCATTCCATAATTCCTTGCATGTTCACAAGTTTGTGTGTTGCAAACTTGTATGTGTTTTCCATAGAAATTTTGTAAACTCAAGGCTATGTAATATGTTTGTGGCTTAAATTCTACGAATTGTTTTTCCTATTCTATGTGTTATTCAAAAAAAAATTTAAAAGGGAAGATTATTCTTTCAATTTTTGTTTTATAGCAATAAAAAATCATATTTTCTTAGAAAATAATATTGTTTTGTGCCATTGTATGCTAACCAACTTACAACCAATTGCAAATAGCAAGTTCTAGGTCCTAACTATATTGCCACAAAAATATATTTGGATTACCATTATTTTGGAAGATGGTTTGTTGGCCAATAAGATGGTCAATCTTTCACAAGTTGCAAGAGCTTCATAAATTCCAACTTCATTGGCTTCTCTACGCACAAAAATTCAAATTGTTCCATTAGTCTCCAGCCCTTGGGATAATGAAGTTCAAGTCCTTTTGACTACAATAAATGGGTAGTGCAATATTGAATGCAACTTAAGCATAACCTTTTAATCACAACATACATGCCAAAATGCATTGTCTTGGAAATGCAGTCAATAATGGAAAATAGGTTGATGGTCAATAATACTAACTATTATCTCTCATTATGTTCACATTCAAGTAAAATAAGCAATACATACTTACACCCATACATTTATTACACCAACAAAAAACATGTATTTTAATGTTGTTAATCCATTACATGGCCTTGCTTAAAGACAATCTTCAATATTTCCGAAAATCTATCACCTACTTCTAATCCTAAGATTATTTTAATGGTTGTAGCTTCATATTTGGTAATATTGAAGGAAGTTTTCCACATCCAAAGTTGGTTCCTTGTGCACTCCTATGGATACCTCTAGTTATGTTAAATTTTCCAATTGTTAAGAATATCAACAACATTGCTAGACTCTATTCCAAATGTACTAAATAGAGCCAAGCTCCATTGGTGTCTAATTCTCTTTAGTTGAACCCATTGAATTATCCTTAGCATACCTAGCGATGTGCATTGCTCCAAATCCAACATTACATCATCCAAATCCGTCATAGCTTCCTAGCATGTTGGTGAGCTTGGTTCCTCCACCTCACTAATGGTAATGTTATTGGCCAATACAAGCTAGTGTATATCTTTATTATAAGCAAGTACTAATGATTCATATGGATCATCCTCACATCATTTGGGTTTCTGGGCCATTTATATTGTAAGATTGATTTGTTTATTTTCTTGTTCGTTTGAAATTTGAGAAGGTAGTCACATTACCATTCAAACCATGTTCTGAAATTTCAATTTGTTGAATTTGCTAGGCATGGATTATACCCAGGAGGTCGTCGCAAATTGCTCAACAACTTCGATATGAAAATCTTTTCATGGTCCCATATATTTTGTAATCCTACAAGTGATTAGAGGATGCCCAGTATCCAACCTTTATTTGGTATTTTGGATATAGACCCATTCACTTTTTTTTTTAATAAAAGGGTACAAGTCCAACTTTAGTGATGTTCAACAAAAGTGTCAAAGGTATGGATATCATGACATGTTGCAAATGAACAAATGAACTGAAAATTAAGTTACTTTGTTGATTTGTTGTAACTCACTGTAAAAACAATATTCAATGTGTAAGATATTACATAATTACATGCAACTATGGTCACATTTTTATAAATGTTTATTTAATTTGTGCATTTATTGTTATCATGAAAACGTAATAGATTGTTTGCATGCAATTGGTGACCTTAAAACATTTAAAAGTGTTAAAACTACTATAAATGTCTAAATAGCCACAAAATCTACATGCAAATGTTATCAAGTGGTTTTTTGTGTTGATATCAATTCTAGAGTCAAATGTTGTTCATACCAAGAGGTAATTATCTATAATAAGCTAAGAAGCATAATGATTAGGTGTTTTCTTATCATAATTTGATTTTGGGATGGGAGATTACACACATTGGAACCATTTAAATTGCCTTGAGATTGAGCTATGCGACACCACTTGGAACTATAGATGACATGGCAAAACATTCTTTCTTGTCAATCTTCAAAGAATATCCTTCCATGTCAATAGGATTTGTTAAAAAATATACTTGTAAAAGTGGATGGAATATGTTAGGAATATTCCTTTGCGCTCACATTCATGGTGATGGGCTCACGAAATAGTAGAGGGGAAAAAAATGCCAACTCCAATGTAAGCATTTCATTTTTCAAAACACCTTGTCCTTTGCCAAAGAGATTAAATTTTGCTATACAAGGTTCTCCAAATATACTAGAAATTTTATGCCCATGCTTTATGTGTAATGTAATTAAATGCTCATGAATTTCGCACAATTGTGCCTAATCAATTTAAGCCAAGTCCCCCTTAGTATTATTTTCCCGAGCTAAAATTACTTTATCCATGGCGTCTACACATGGGTTGTAACAATTCCCTCCCCCATAGTTGCCACTCTAGAAGGTTACCTCATATTCAATCATGTTTTGATTTATCTCAAGCATTCCATAACTCGATGCAGACCTCAAGTTCTTGCCTCAATTCTAAGGGCATTATGAGTTCTAAAACTGCATGTTCGTCTCATAATCTTAGCTTTGCATTGGTAGCAAGGGAAGTTGCCACTTTGTCTGGGTGTGTCCCATTTAGGTACCATTTATTTGGGTGAATTTCCATTATTTTATGAGAGATTCCAAAGAAAACCTTGGACAAATGTGTTAAATTTCCAATCTGAAATGTGTTTTTCCAGCAAAAATTCGCCACTTTTGCCAACCTAAAATTTTGTAAGGAAAACCAAACCCAAAAACACAACTATAATAACATTGTGAACAACCATGGTTTAGTTTTAGGGTTTGGAGTTCCTGTGGCTTGTTCTCAACAAAAGGCCAAGCTTTTCTTGTAACTGCTGGAGCATGATTTTTTCAATACCTTTCTTACAAGTCTCATGCTCACCTTGAAAGTGTTCAGAGCGGGCTTCACAGGCCTTTAGTAGGTTTGCCTATAAGCACCTGCCTACAAGTTTCTTGCAATATATATTACGAGACACTAGACCTTAAGTCTTCCAAGAGGCACAGTTGCTTTCCAGTTTTTTTTTTGTTACGGTACACACGTAGCATCATACGATCTGCAATGTCTGCATCTGGATTCTACTCAAACTGGTCATTTGGAAGAAGAATTTCCTGACATTCATTTCTGTATAGTGAAAAAGCTTTGATGGCCATGGTATCAGATGTTGCAATGTAGGAAAGATAGATAAGAATGCTGAATGGATCGATCGTATCCTTGTAAATGAAAGGAAGGATGATCTGGATGAAGACAAAAGAACAGCAATGAAGACGAGGCAATCGTTAGGTAGAAAAGAAAAACCTCAAAGCAAAGAAGAAGCATCATAAGCTCATGGAGAATGGGGATGTCACAGCTCAGGATGGCACAACAAAGGCTCAGGTGCGCTATTAGTTCCTACCGTTGGGTAACTGCTGCATGCTCACACTTGCTAGAGTATTTCCTCAATACAATGTGAATAGTGAAATCTGAGAGATCTCATTGAAGGTGCTCTTTGGAAAGTATTTGTTTGCCCCAACTGTGGTGATTAGCCGTAGGCCCTTACAGTATTTCTTTCAAGGAAAGCTTGGGAATTAGATTCCAGAACCACATATATAACCTGCACCCAAAAAAAATTTGGATGCTCCTGATTATGGATCCCCACCAATTGATGAGATTCAGCAATTCTCCTTTCTCACAGAGGTTGGAGCAGACAGGAGAAATTGAAATAATACCCAAGAACTAGCGTTGGAGGTAAACCCTAAACCATCTATTTGAACGCTTGCCTCATCTGATTCATTTGTCTTGTTTAAAATTAGCTCATGACATTGAATAAGCCCAATTTAGAAGTTCAGTTTCCTTTTGGTTAGGGTGCAATTGAGATATTAGTACATTTTCTGTGCATATTTTCCTCTCAACACAAGCCTTACAATATGATTTTGTTGCTGGATGCTTGGGATATGCTTGTGCAACTTGACAGTGTGCACTTCCAATGTGGTACAAATCCCATAGGATCTAGAGTGATTGAAGAAATTCCCCATGTACATGAGGTAACTTGGAAACTGGTGATGCTGATGAAGAAGCTGAAGCCAAACATGGGGTCCTTGAACTTGAATCTGTTGATACAGAACATAAGTCCAGTGTGTGGAAGCTTGCAAATGTGTGAATCAATTGTGCGGTGCCAGATAAAATTCGAATCCCTCCAACTTGTGCATTTGTATGTTGACCTGTAGACTTTTTTTCCTTTCACAGAGAAAATTCCAAATTGTAGGCATGTACATGAGCCAATAGAGAAAAGTAGAGAACCCGCCCACAAAACAAAGAAGAAAGAGATGGTCCCATGTTGGAGGTTTACAACATCTAGGTATGAGAAATTGGAGTTTGTTGTGTAGTGAAAATTTAGTGCATCTAGAGATCATCGAGTTATGTAATGTCTGCAAAATCCCAACATGAATCACCACCCTATTTACAATATTATTGTTGGTATGCTCCCTCAGAGTTGTGCAATAGATGAGCAACTTATGCACCTGTGCTCATTGAAGGAGCTGTGCAGTAGATGAGCAACTTATGCACCTGTGCTCATTGAGGACTTTCCAAAGGTACCAATAGTGCACCCCAAATTTCTTTAAATTTTTAATTTTTTGATTATATATACTTAATTTTCAGTGATGAAAATACTTAAAATTCAATAACCCTTGCAGTCCAGGTCTAAACTCTAAACCAGTGCCGGGCAGGTTCCTGGTTTGGAGGGATAGAACTGTGAGTTCCAGTTCCAATTAATAAAATCTGAACCGAAATCAAGTCTGACTTTGGAAACTGGTTCCAAATGTGGAACCAGATTAATTATTTTTTGAAAACCCAAACTGGGAACTAGATTCTTAGTTCAATTTCTGTGTGGAACTAGATTTTCAAAAGCAAAATTCGAATTGTATTTTTTCTTTAGAACCACCCAACACTGGTCTAAACAGTATGAAATCACCTCATTGCACCTGTACTCATCAACAGCTTTCTAGCAGCTTTCTAGCAGTACTAGGAAGACGGCTGTGGCCAGCTGATGCCCCCATGTTTGGGAGATCCAGATGCAACAAAACATACAAAACAAACAGACTACCTTCCTTCATAGCAAGATGCCAATGCTACAGGGTATTGCCTTCTCTCTCTCTCTCTTCTCTATTCATGCTTACAACAGGAACTAGCATTTTGAGTATTCAAATCGGGGCGACCTCTGCCTCTTACAGAAGTTGTTAGTATTCACATC
>Ga0116228_10004746_pt1 | contig 12083 bp, 9 predicted proteins | sample S1TSphfallax_2_FD_89694 | JGI IMG/M metagenome (GOLD analysis project Ga0116228, IMG submission 89694) | Host-associated microbial communities from peat moss isolated from Minnesota, USA - S1T2_Fc - Sphagnum fallax MG | ecosystem: Host-associated > Plants > Peat moss > Unclassified | place: USA...
CACAACCTTAATCCAAATCACACACAAAACAAACCCCCACAAGTGGCGAAAAAAATAAACCCCCCCCCCCCCCCCCCCCCCCCCCTGCAATCAAGTGCATTGACACCTTCCAGGGTTGTGTGTTTTTCCATTAAAGATGTTAATTCATTCACACATTGCTTATGGCATAGGTGCATGCAAAGTGGACATTCTCAACAAAATCAGCAGCCAGTTGTATACTAGACATCAGAGTAGGTAAGTGCACTCCATAGTTTGTCTCCTCTCACATTTTTCGTGGGTGTTATATATGGCTCCCCTGCCTCTCTTTTCACTTGGAGAATATTTACTTCCCCTATGTGCACTATTCCATGCCCATATTGTGTCTTTCTTGGATTGCTATATGTTCTGCAATTCTCACCAAGTATATGGAGACCAACCAAGCAGCAATTCTTTAAACCTTCATATTCATGCTGTGGTCTTTGATTTGTCAACTACTGTGGTTGCTTGAGCAGGAGCTCATTTCAAAAAATGGTGTTTGATGCAATCAAAGATAAAAGCTGGAACTGTACTGGAGGTATTCTCTATTGATGTACCTTTTCAATGGTTTCTGGGGAAAGCAATATTTTTTGTGTGTACCAAATATTGTTAGCTGATAGCTCTTCAAATCTAGTATCTTTTCATTTTTATCTCATGAGTTATTGGGGGGGCGGTGAACTAGTTTTGAAGGTTTTGGCCATCAATCTGACTGCAGCTTATGTCAAGTGTGCAACAGCAGCTGGAAGTGTTGTTCTAGATATCATCATGACCCTTCAGAACTACTTGCTTGATAATTGCCAGCAAATTGAAGTATAATGATGTTTTGTGCTGTTTCTCTTGGCAGATGAAAGGAGATGCAGAGTTAATGATAGAGCTTGCAAGGAAAGAAATAGTGAATTCCAAGTTGACCTCACAACAGGAAGATGAGGCCTTTACAGCAAATTTAGAGGGTAATGGGGATTCCATAAAGAGTGGGACAGTGGCTGAGCCTGCTGCTTCTGAATTAAGGTCATAGTCATGAACTTCCCGGAAACATGGGTTCCATGGAGTCCAAGACTTCATCCTTCTGAATTTACAACTACAGGCTTACTGTTAATCTGGTATACATGGGGCGAAAGGCTTCCATGCTTCTCTTAGGCTTCTATTAATGTAATTTGAAGAATTGTCTATGCATCCAAGGTCAGTCTCAAAAATCCCTGTCTGAGTCTACAACAAATACCTCATAATGTAAAGCAACTGGCTGTCAGTTCTCACCTTCTTGATGTTCAGTCTTCTGAAGGTGAATCTTCTTTTGGTTTTGGCCCTTTCTGCTTTGATGATATGTTAAGTTTCAAGGAAAACATCCTTGGTTTTATCAAATCAATGCAGCACTTGCCGATAGATGATGAATTGGTTTCTGTAATCCAACTATTGGCAACCAAGCACCTTGAGGAGTAGCAATCAAATGTCAATCCATTATGAGGCCATTTGACTGTGAGTTAGCCCAATTTTATATTCATCCTTCTTGAACCTTTTTTATACGATTTCATGCAAATTCATTGCTATTTGTACTTTGTAGTTAGTGGGAGTCCAATGTGGACTTAGAAATTTTAAATGTGGTGTGAAGGAGGTTGCAGCAACGTGGTGTTCCAACCTCATGTTCTTGTTAATGTGACAGAGGGTAGCTCATCCAACATACTGCATTGGTTTTTGCAGGAATCAGGTGTTGATGTATCAAATGCTGATGGATTTGTAATACTTTTTTTTGGCTCATCAATAAGGGAGAGCACAGGCAGAGTTGGCTTTTGGGTTTGCTTCCTTGATTTATGGCTAGAGCAACACATGGCCATCTGCTGCCTACGATGTCACATCAACTTTCTGTTCAAATGGAATATATACTAGATATTGGATCTTGATGGATATGAAGTGAGAATAATTACAACATAGAATTCATCCACCAGTTATGACAACACAGTGCTCTGGTATGGTCCTGCATCACCAGGAACACAGTCCAGTATTCAACTTCTGGGTGTCTCACCATTTTTGCTGGTAAATTTCCTCCTTTTTGGTATTTATTGCCTTCCATTATTACACCCATGATTTTTATAGTCTAAAGTGCTGAAAGGTCCTATAACTACTAATCTTTGGGAAAGTCTGCCCTTCTAGTTTGCAATAATAGTCATACTCAAGATCACCCAAGCTCCAAGGTGTCATCATCTAGGAGAAGCTATGTGAACACCTCCAAATTGCCCTGGCCCTCCCTTGCCCCCGCTGAACTATTGCTTCTATTTATCTTCAAAGATCATCATCCAGAATGCTAATCATTACAAGAGGTTTGGTTCTTTGTTGGTTGGAAAAAAAATTATTTGTGCTTCCCATTTATGAAATGCGGACTCAATTAGTGAATCCAGTTTTTTTGCCAAATCATCCATTTCTGAAGGTTAGAGAGGATGTTCTTTTTATTATCTTTCTAACTATTGAAAGAGGTTTAGTACAAATGATTTAGCAAAATCGTTTGAACTTCCCATATACAAATTGCTTTCTCAATTAGCGGACCTAGCTTTTAGGCAAATCTGTTTGTTTCCAAAGTTTTAGGGGATACTCTTTTTATTCTGTTTCTATTTTGTTTTTTGAGACTTCAATTAGGCTTGTCATCGCTTTTGAAGGAAATTTTTGTTGCAACTTAAACTCTCAAATCAAAACAAAGGAGATCTTTCACAGGCAAATGTTGACTCATTCAGATGTAGAATGCATCATGTGGAAGTAATGCCCAAGCATTGTTGGTCAAGTCATATTTGCTTTTGTTCTTTCATTTTGAAGCTTGTCTAATTTAGGTACTGTCATTGTCTTTAAGTTGGTTGGTAGATTGCTTACATTGTTAGGAGATGTTTATGATGCACGAGGTTGGGAGACAATGAGTTAGCTCCAAATGTTGATCATAATATCATCAAAGTTTACAATAAGATGCATGTTGGTTATCAAGTGTGAGTTGAATGGGCAATTGGCAATTTGAAACAGAAGTGGGATGTTTCGTGAAGAAATTTCATTTTACCAAGCCAAAGTACAACCATTTGCTCTGAAGTGACCTCTGTAGTACCTTGGCAGCTTTGACACTAATTAAATAATTTGTAAAAATGTCGAAATCTTCAAAAAAATTAAATTTCAAAGAACAAACTTTTGTGAAAGAAAGTAAAGAATCTATTGGAATTTTTCTTTTGACACAGAAACTTCAAATTTAATTGATTATTTGACAGACGTGTTGAAGCTGCCCTTGTACTACAGTAGTGAACAATTTAGAGAATCAAGCAAAATTTAGGATGGACAGAGACTTCTAGTTCCAAGTTAAAATCATTTTACATCTTTGCTTGAATTACTATGATCACACCTAGATTTCTAGCACTCTTTCAGATTGGCAATCTTTCCCTTGTGTTTTGCATGATTGATATTTAGCTTTGCAACCAAACAAAGCATTTCACTTGTTGGATGACATTTGAAATTGCTTGGCCATCATTGCAATGGTTTTTTTATTGTTGCTAAAATATTTCTACTGTACACATCAAGTTCTCAATCAAATCAGATGTTTAATTTGGATTATACATAGAACTCGTTAATAAGATGTGTAGGTCCCATAGTTTCAGTTGTTTGTTGGTTCAAATTTCATCTTAAGTTCAAATATATCTAGATGAAGAATAATGATGAAATTAGCTCCATGGAGGTGCTCCATAACTTCAAGGTAGCAGGTTCTGCAGGTTTTATTTTATTGCCTAAATTCTTTGTTAGAACTCTTCATTTGGTCAACCATATTTAAATAGTTAATTGGTATCGCTATGGATGCAATCTTTGTCATTACCTTTACCTCTCATAAGGACTAAATTCATGTCTAAATTGTTTCAAAATCTTTCTAGTGGTTATTCTTGCAATTTCTTGCATACAACAATAAATGCTTAAGGCCTAAATGACTTATTCATTGCAAAATTGAAATGAACCTCAATTTTGATTGATCATTATGAGCAATATAGTGCATGTTATATATGGTCTTGATTTGTTCATTATATATATTTTGCACATGATGAAATGAAATTTAGATAATATAAAACACTAGTTTTCATGGAAGTGATGTTAGAACCTTGAAAATTTTAGGTTTTGGGGCTGCAAAGGAAAAACATGATTTTTAATGTTTGATTTGTGTTAGTTTCCAAAGGCATGGTAGGAAGTAAATCACATGTGCATACAAAAAAATCATCGTTTGATTTATTTTTCAAAAGATGATAACATTAAAGGCAATAGAAGTAGACTTGAACCATGTTGGACTCATGGAATCATGCATTCTTGACATGTTTACCTAAGGTGTTTAGACATGTCAAGATGAGGTATTCAATGATTTGCACCACATGTTGTAGCACATATTGGCCATATCATTAAACAAGCACTTTCAATATTGTTCATTAGAAAAATTCTGTTCACATAGGGTTACAATAGGAGAAAGGAAAATGATAGGACATCACTTGTTCATGGTTCATATTGTGGCACCTTGATTGTAACATTATGTAGCCATTAAGCATTTACATTTTTCACAAGCATTTTGAACAAAATATGCAAGTGTTCACATAATTTGTATGTTTCATGTGGATTTCAATATTTGAGATTCTATAATATTCAAAGGAGTCATTACATCAAGTTTGTAGGTTCTTAAGACTCTATGGCACCAAAGACTCTTTCTGGCTCAAATGGTGAGCTTAATTGGTTGAGTGCAAGCAACTGGTTGCTTTGCAAAGGTTTCTTTAATTGAAACTAGTTGTTTACTTGTCAAAGAAAAGATTTAGTTATGAAGTTTTGCAATTGGAATCTTCAAAACAATGGTTTCAGAAAATGTAATATAATCCTGGTGGGAAGCTATTCTCATGGCTTCTTATGCTCTCCATTCTTGATGTTAATGTTCCCCTTTCTTCTTCCCCTATGTTCCCCTTTCCATATGTTTTCCTTCTCTTTTCTGTTTTTTCCTTTTGGAAGGCCTTCTCTCTCTCTTTGTTTTTATTGAGCTAGCTAGCATCTTGGCTAAGTTTTTAGCCCGACTGCTAGTATTGTGAGTCATCACCTTTGGTTCATGTTTGACATAACCTTCCACCCATTGCTGGGAATAACCAAAGCTTTAACAAGTAGGAACAAACATTGCCCATCCTAACATTTTGATTTCAGTGCCACCAAACATATCATTGGAAACAAACATCTTAGTGTCCTTGAGGGAAATAAAACAAAACTTGTGGATATCATGATAGGAGAAAAGAATCATTGTGTAATTGGAGATGGCATTGTTTTAGCTCATCTTAAAACATGATTTTTAAAAATTGAATACAAATTGTCCCTTATATATAGGTAGCATTCAAAAGAATCTATGATGAATTTGAGCATTCGCATATGCAAGTCACATTTTTAATTTTTTTAGTATGTCACATCCTGGCATACTTGATCACAGCAGAACACAGGGGCTCAAATAATGCATATCATCACATCATCCGTTTACCATGTTTCTGATGGAGACAGCCTTCTAATTGGCAAATGCATTGGAAACACACACCTCATCAAATGCCCATATCAACAGCCAGAACTGAGGCCAGAAACATATATCATTTCAAGTATAGAACAGCATTCAAATCGAAGTTTGCATTACCCCATGTGGCATCTCCAGTTCACAAGAAGCAGCAATTATGTGAGCAATGAGAATAGTTCAACAATCTACACAGTTCAGAAACATGGTGATTCCCATCCACTTCTGAAGAACCAATGGATACACATTTTGTTTTAGGGTACATGTGCCCAGATCCCCAATAGCATGCCAATACAAAACCCCCCTACACAGAGCAAAGAAAGACAGATAGATCTTCATGTGCTTCATTGAATCTTTGCACATGTTTTCCACCCTCAGTCCAGAGTACAGAGAACTTTTGCTCACCATCCCCTAAAACCTTATAACCGAAGCAGAACCAAGGACTGGGAGCATCTTATACATTTGTAAACATTATACCCTCCCAACAATAAGAAACAAACCACCAATTGACATACTGGGATTATCCTAGTGCTCAAAGAGACAGGGAAGATAACTGTGTGAAAAGTGGAGGACACCCCTTGATTGATAACCTCCTAAGAGATTTGCTGCAGGCTCTGCATGAACAGTTTCTCTTGTGAACTTTCCACTGCAAATTACAGATTCATAATACTTGCTAATGGGGTCATCAGAATCTTCCAGGACCAAACTGCTACACATATCTTCCAACAAGCAATGCACCCATGGATGACATAAGCCACAACAACATGGCAGGCATGGTTGGAATCAGGATTCACGGTTTCATTTGATGAGCTTGAAGCTGATGGCAAATACTTGGCATGACTCTGCAACCGAGCACCTGTAGGAGTAAGGTTATAATGAAACTCAGAAGAGCTGCTGATAGAAAATTCTTGGCTGGAGTCCAGTGCAACATATAGGTCCCTGATCAATTGTCTAGGCTGGCTTTTGATTCTGAAGACCTCCATTACATATCCTCCAATTTATGGATTTCAGTAGGCAAACTGATACCACCTCAGTTGTTAGAAGTGTTTGCATGCTTGGTTGTCTTTCTCTTTTTCTCCTCCGAGCTCTTTGCAAAGAGAGAAGCAAGTTGTATTTGACTTTGAAGGAAGATTTCTCTACTTTTGAGTTCCATCTCTGCCCTCATGCACTCAATCTTTACTAGTCCCTCTCCCAGTGATTGAATGGCTTCAGCCAAGGAGGGGGATGTTTGCTCATATGACCGTTTCTTTTTGGAGATTAATGGGTTGTCAACAAGGTTGTCTTCATGAGGTCTGGTTCCCCAAGTCTCTAAACCGGTTGGTGGAAGTGTAGAAAAGCTTCCATTTTCATCCTCAACCTTGTGCACTGATACTCGTGTAGGGCTTTGTGAGCATCCCTGCATTGGCTGTGGCAATGGAGAAGGACACCTCCAAGCATCATGCAAAAGAGTCTCCTTATCAAGAGAAGAGGAAGAGCAATGAACCGCTGGGATGTGACACAAAGACCCACCTTTCTCATCTTGTTTGACAACCCCTGTTAACAGCTGCTCCATGCGGCTATACCAGGGCCACTTTGAATGTCGTGCCCCTGGCTTCTCCTCTTCTGCCCTTTCTGTCCTAAAACTTTTCTTCATTTTCTCAATTTTGTTCTTGCATTGTGGGCCAGTTCGAGGAAGTTGTCGGGGGCACTGCTTTGTCAACTCCTCCGCAATCTCAACCCAGTGGTTAGTCCTTAGATTCCCCCGTCCCAGTTGGACCCATCTGTCTTCATAAAGGTCAAGCAAGCAAGAGACACCAGCGGAACACCACACTCTATCAAGCTCCACCTTGTCTTTGAATCCTTCTCTTTCCCTCTCTTCCAGACTGATCACTTTCACCCTCCCTGCCCTCTCTAGCCTCTCATCCAACATGAGATATGCAGGCTTAAATTTGTCTTTGCTTGCAAAAAGTGCTGGATTTGGCAGTGTATCATGCAACTTGCCTATAGATGTATACCTGACATGGCCCCCCAGAAACCCAAAAGGCATTATGCCATGCAGAAGGCATTTGCAAGCACCAACCTGTGAAAGCACAGCCAAAAGTTTCATGCATTGTTATAACAGCAGCATCCCTACACATAGAGGTGCAGAGAAAGAAGGGTCCATGATGGAGGATATGTCAGAGCTCTAACCCCTGGTCATAAAGTCTGCAATATGGTAGTTTGCAAGCCAATATGAATGCCCAAACATCTCTGCATCCCCACCAGCCACCACCAAGCTTTCCATAAAGGAAATGAACACAGAATGAATGCAAATGTGCTATACATCATCAACATCCAAAGCCAAATGCTTGTTCATTTGTAAGCAGAGTGAGTCAAGAAGACAACACACAACTCACTGTGAGAAATTACAGCAATCCAATGGTCTACACCCATGCAAGATATGCTCATTTTCAGGGCATTACTGACCTATATGTCCAGTCCAGTATTGGATTCACACGCATGAAAGGGGGCCAGCCAGGAGAACTTGGAGCAAACTCCCCTAGACCAACCTGTGTCCCCCCACAAACAGTGATCCCAATCAGCTTGAACATTGGCCTTGAAATTGTTTGGACATGCACCATGTTCAAAATGCAATACCAAAGTTGAACAGGCTATGGCATCTGAGACCACTGATCCTGACAAAGGGAAATAAGATTCAGTGCTATTATCAGATACCCCTTGAAGAATTTAAATCTATGAGATTACAGAGAAAACTCTACAATGACACTTTGAAGTTAACTGTTTTCTCAGTTCCTGCTGAACAAAAACTAGCTCGACAAGAATGAGCGAGGTCATAACCTTGCAATTTTCACTCACAAAACATTGGACCATCACCTCTATTGTGATTGGCAGGGACTAGCTGCCGCTACTTCCCACTGAGGTCATCAGCTCCTGATGGTGGGTGTAGATAAGTATGTAATGATCTGCTCAAAATTCCAGGTGGGCAATATTACAAATATCTGAATGCTGAGTTTCTGTCTCATTTCCAGAAGCAATGGGAAGAATCAGTCATGATACTTACTACCCCTCAGGCAACATAGCTTATAAAAAAAACCAATAGTATGCTCATTCAAGTGGCAACAAGCAAGCTTGTGAAAGGTCTGCTTCACTTAATTTCATGCTGGCCCTGAAAATTTTGGTAGGAACCTGCTTGATTGCAGATTGGGTACATCCACTGGTGAGAAATCTTCATGAGAACATTGATCAAGTAAGAGCACCTTACCGTGTTTGGATCCCCCATTCGTGTTCCAAGAACTATAGCCCTGATGGGCTTTTCCTTGTGCAGTGCATCTATTCCTGCCTTGAACTCTAATCGAACAACCTCCATATCCAGAGGGTATCTGCATTTTCACAGTTTATCCCACTCATCATCAGTCCTGCACCCTGAAACTGTACACTACTTGTTCCCAGTGGACATTTTATGAATCATGGAAGAAAACTGTTTCTCTATACACTTCTTCTTCATAGACACTAAATGCAAGCACTCACAATGATGGAGTCTCCAAGGTAAAGGCATCAATCTCTGGGAATGCATCAGGATGCTTAAAGTAGACAGTCCGTATGTGACTTTGCAGGTTTGAATTGTCATCCCCTCCAGATGCCAATGCTGCATAGCCTGCCCTCAACAAATGCAATACCACCTGCTCTGGATCATGTGAGCCAAAGAATCTAATTGAAGAGGGCTTCATAAGCACACATTGACAACAACCACCCTGACAACTTAAACATAAAAATGTTGCTGCATGAGCAGGTCCTTAATTTGCCTTATCCAACATGATTGAAAACTATGAGCAGAGGGAACTGATGGAAATGACATCAAGCAATAGAAGCTCACTCACTGTGGAATCTTTGCCACCACTGAAGCCAAAGACAATCTCATCAGTTCTGCACAAAAATAGCGAAAGCCAGAAAATGAACTGCTTTTAGCCACCATCCCTCTTTTAAAGCCCTAAGCCTTCCTGTCATTTCGTGTTATGTGGCTATAATAATCTGAAGCAACAGCCATATCAAACCAACTGACCTACAAGCATCCTCCACATAATGTGATCAGGTCAGGATCTTAAGGTTCAGAAAATCGAATGCCAAGGTTATTCCTATGAATCTCACATTGACGAGACACATTCAATGCTTTCCTTCCTCCCTTAGATGATGAAGCATTTTCAAACCTTTAACTTCTTTTTCAGCAATTGTAACTGCTGACCTATTGGCAAATGCATGCCATTCACAAAAGAGCAGAGAGTCACAGAAGCAGGGGCAATATCCATACTAGAAACTGCATGATTCTTACATTGTCAACCTCACCGATTGCACAATTGGAACACATAGCAGTATCTCTTCTTAAAACCTCTTCACTTTTTTGTTTCAATTTCATCCCATGTCCTACACTTCTAGGCTCCCTTCAGGCCTGCTGCTTGCTTGCTGCTAATGGAAATTCTGTTCAATAAAGCGTACAGAATAAGCTGGATTCAAGCACCCTCGAGCACGAAGCAAAACGAATGAAAGCCATTTTGGTCGAGAAAACACAATAAGCAAAGCAAAAAAGAAAAAAAAAAAAGCAAAACCACTTCAGTGAGCAGAAAAACCTGATCCAGCAGCAAATTCGGAAAGCGACTGGCTTACTTGTACAGGGCAAGAGTACGCTCGATGACACTGTAGGCGTTCTTGACTCTTGCTTGCAGCCTCTTGTCGCCCGTTTCCTCCACCGCTTTCCACATCTCCATCTCGTTCATTCCTCTCCTCTCAGGAACAGGGTGTTGTTGCGGTGGTGCGATTTCGCACTGCGTCAGAGTGCGTCATGTCCTCGTTCATCCTGACTTCCTGTCTATCTATCGCTGGGCTTCAGGCGCAACTACGATTCTCTCTACTGCAACCAAACCCTCCCTCCCTCTGACGCTAGCTTTCTGGATGAAAACGACAACCTCTTGGATGTGAAACATCATTCTGCAAACGAAACTCTCACTCCTCTACGCTGGCTTTCTGGATGAAAACGACGACCTCTGGGATGAATTACGCATCTTGTTAGGTCACTATTTCCATACGAGAGCTCCAAGCCTGGGACACCTACTTCTGCACCTTTTTTCTCTAACTTAAAAGCCTGCGCTTGCGATGGTGCTGTTTTTGTTCTCTTCCGCTGTTCTCGGGGTTTGTCTCTAATGCTTACCTGCGCACATGCGCTTCATGAATTCTTCGGCTCCGCCGCGTAAAAGCGCTCTGACAGACAGCCGGGCTTCTGCACCGCTCTCTAAAAAGGCTGAAGCGCTGGCGCCCTTGCATCTGCGCTTCGAACACAGCAACTCCGCTTTCCCCAACAACTCCCCGCTGCCCTTCACCCCAAAAAAAAAAAAAAACACTTAGCAGCCGGGCAGCCCAGCACCCTATTCAAAAAATGAACCACCAGCCCTGGCCAACACCATCCAAGAGCCTTCACAATCCAAATTAAAACCCTAAAATAGGTAAACAATATTACCCTTAGCACCTTGGTAGGGTTCAACACAAATTATATTATTCGTAAAAATGTCGAAGTTTTCAACAAAAAAAAAAATCTCAAAGACAACATTTTTGTGGAGGAAAATGAAGAATCTTTTGGGATACTCTTTTTTTAAAAGGCGACTTTCAAAATTAATTAATTAATTAATTGTTGAGTACACATGCTTCGAAGCTGGCAAGGTCGTCTTACGGTATGTGACTAAATGAACCTAATTCTCATATGCCTATATAACTCCATGGTGTGCGGTCCATTGTCCATACCTTTTTAAATGATTCTTCATCTTTTTCAAAATGGGTACACTCAATTGCTTTCAAACCTATCTTTTTTTACAAACATTTTTTCTTACATGGGTTTTTTTTTTTTGTGCTATATAGCTCTTAAGTGTCAAGCTTTTAAGTTATGATGTTTTGCATTACCAACTAGTGCACTTGTGATTTAGCTCATCCAAATCTCTTTCACTATGAGGGAAGAGAGATGTGAGGTCGATATTGTGGTTAAATGATGCACTATCAACTTTATTGAATTTGCACTAGGAAAAATATTTTCATTTAGTCTTTTTTTTTAATTAAAAGATTGAGAGAAAAAAAATGAAAAAACTTCTGACACATGAAAGTATCACAACTATCTTCATAATGTAAATACAAATAAATTACTATGTGGTCTAGTGCTTGTGAGAAATTGTATATATTACATTACAATAAAATAGAATCTATACATTATTATAATAATGCATACATTATTACATTAAAAAAAAATGCTTCAAAACGATGAATCCCTCAAATGCCTTATTACTAAAATAAAAATAACCTATTTTATCAACAACTTAACTTGTTTTGATTGCATTACATGTATCTTTCTACAACCTAAAAAGTCATACTTGAAAAGTTAAATAATCAAGTGTGATTATAATTTGTAAATCCTATCATATCATAATTAAATAATGCTTACATCCTCCTTCACACTTAATTATTTAAAATACATCTTATATTTTTAAAGTATGTATTGATGACCAAAGAACTTAACAAACATTATGTTCCC
>Ga0116228_10004747_pt1 | contig 12083 bp, 9 predicted proteins | sample S1TSphfallax_2_FD_89694 | JGI IMG/M metagenome (GOLD analysis project Ga0116228, IMG submission 89694) | Host-associated microbial communities from peat moss isolated from Minnesota, USA - S1T2_Fc - Sphagnum fallax MG | ecosystem: Host-associated > Plants > Peat moss > Unclassified | place: USA...
AGTGAAGGAACTTAGGGGTATTTGAACAAGTAAGAACATAATCAAACACCAGGGTAAATTTTGAAGGGTTTGGAAGAAGAAGAGAGGAAGAGGAGGTGGAATCGGGGAAATATAATCCAAGTAGGGGGCAAGTTGAATATGAAATTGGACAAAGCACAACAACATTGAAAACCACAAACAATAAAATCATGTAGTGTAGTAATAAAAGTTAGACTAAAATTGTAAAACTTATGTGCTTGTAACCAAACATAATATTTGTTGATGGAACATGGTGCAGAGAATAAAATTTGGGACAAAATGATCACTTTGAAAGTTGTTTAAGTGGAGACCCAACTTAAAATTTCTACAATTTCCAACACATTATGTGAACTACATAAATGTGATGTAGGCTTGGAAATAAACAAAAAAGTGAGGGAAAATATAAATAACTGTTAGAAAACAAAATTATGTTTCATTCAAGAAATATTAGCTTTTGGAAGGACATATGAACAAGAAAAAAAATGAGTAGACACCAAAAAACTTTAACAAATCGATTGCAACAAAACATTAAAAGAACATGAATATCATATTGGAATTGGTAGTCATGTTAACATAAACAAGGTTGTTGTCTATGCAATGTGCAAAAATCCAAAAAAAAACATTGCAAAAAAAATGGGTGGAAGAGGGCATAGTGTGATAAGGTAATAGCCTCATACAAATAGGTCAAGAACAACAGTTACATCTAAGGTCAGAATAAGCACATTGGAATATGGCAATAAATGTCAGATCAATGATAGGATATATAATCCATACTTTACATAATCAAATTGTGTGAACTACTTTTGTGATGAAATCTTAATAAGAAAAACAAAATTCAAAGGAATAATTATTAAGCATAGTTAGAACATGTTGCAAAAAGGATCTTATTAATGTTGGTTATATTAGATTTCATTAGGTGTTAGAAATTATGGGAAATATTTTCTAGAAAACAAACTACATTTTATTGAGAAAGCAACATTCCCGACAACTTTCATATCTCAACAAAAATCAATAGCATAACATACATAAAAATCCATCATTATTCACGAAATGTTGAAAATTTACATTTGAAATTCTCCTTTATCAATAGGCACCTCCACTCAACGGAGTTTCTCCCAATGATCTTTCATGCTTAAATGTGGGTGATTAAAAGTCCACATGTCCTCGAAATCAAAAATCTCAAGCATTGTCACTCCATAACTACTATCTTCCTCACTTCCAATTTCTTCTTCTTTAGTCCTTTTCACTTTCTGGTCTAATGGTTAATAAGAAGATCTTTGTTTGTTTGGGGTTGCAAATTGATAAGCATGTTGTTTCCATGCATACTCTTATGCAAACTCCTCACCACTAAATTTTATAGTGTATGGCTTGAACTAAAAATCTTTTAACACCCCTTGCTTTGCAACTATTGCTTTACTACAAATGTTTATTTCATGCACTTCTATTGCTCTTGCATTCCATTTGGCAATCCGCTCATTATCTCTCCCCAAATAATCTTTCCACACATGGTATTTGTGCTTGATCTCTTTCAATTTTGCTAATTCTTAAGGACACAGTAACTATTTTAGAAGCCATACATGACGTGACTCATTCATGGGCATGTTGAGCATACCATGCACCATTTTCTTTGCATGAACTAGCCTAGGTTCTACACCAACTTTTCTATTTTTATTGTCCTATGTTTCATTTACATAATTTCTTTAGATATAATGATATTGTTTTCTTTTTCCATCCTTTATAATTGAATTTTCTTGCTCTTACATTTTTAGAAATTCTTTGTATGCATCTTCTTGAATCTTCCCCTCCAATCCACTCAATATCCTATTCATTAAATGTTTTTCTACTTTTGGGTTAATCCACGACAATTTTTTTGGTTTGGTATACAATTTAAATGGTAAATTAAGTTTGGTTTTCTTTCTATGCCTATTTCCAATTTTACCACAAGGTCTTGTATAAATAGCTACTATTATTACATTGGTTGGTAGGTTACGATGATAAACCTTTATTTTATTAATGTTTATTCTTTCTATTCCCTCATCACTTGTGATTGACAACTCCACAATGTTGTTATCAAACACTTTTTATATCTTAGAAGGACCCTTCCAAGGTAATGTAAATTTACCTCCTTTTATTTTTGTACCTTTAGGCATCCATAGTACTAACTTTCCTTTAAAAAATTTATCTTCCCTTGTTCATCTTTCTATTCTTTGCGTAGTAGTTGAATATGCCAACAAGTTTCATCCAATCTAAATAAATCCTCCATCCTTACCTAAATAGCTTTGTTTACATCTTCTTGTGATAAACCACGAACTCTTTTAGTTGGTACCACAAAATTTTCTAGCATAACTGGTTGAATACTATAAATTAATTCGAAAGGTGTATATTGAGTTGTCACTTTATAAGCCATTCAATATGCCCATAGAGCAGTGACTAACATTACATCCCAATCTATCTGGTTTGCATTTACAAGTTTGGCTAATATTTTACCCAATGTTTTGTTAGTTGACTCAGCTTGCCCATTCCCTTGTAGATAATAGATATTTGATTTATGATGTGAAATCTTAAATTCTTCCACAAGTATTTCAATAGTTTTATTCATAAATGACTACCTTGGTCATTTACAAGATGGGTTGGGCAACCAAATTGAATAATAATTTGTTCATAAATGAATTTAGCAATGCTTTTAGCCATGTTGTCCTTAAGTGCTTTTGCCTACCCATTTAACAGTATAATCAGTTGCTACTATGATAAATCAATTTTCGATATATCTTGTTGCCAATTTGACTAGTTTCATCAAATCAAGACCCCCATTTCATGAACGTTTCAAATGCCATAACTGGTTTGAATGGCCCTTTACCACTTCGCCATATGGGCTTTAAACATTGGCAAATATCACAATTTTGACATAATTCAACATCTTTATGCATAATGGGCCACCAATAGCCTGAAAATAATACTTTTCCAATAATAGTATTCATGCCAAAATGCCCATTAGCTAATCCTTCATGGAAATCTTCCAATACTATAAACACCTCTTATGGAAATAAACATTGTTGTAGGACCCCATTTAGTCCTAACTTATATAGTTGTTCATCATATAATTTGTAGGGCCTAGCCCTTATGACGATTTGACTTCTTTCCTCTTTAGGTACTTCATTGTCAAAATATCCTTTCTTTAGATATTATATGATTGAACCATACCAATCGATTCCCACATTAAATAAACAAATGGTAAATATAGAACCTCTAATCCTATATTATGATTTAAATCTGAATTAAAATACAATAAAATTAATATTAACAAAGTTTCCTCATTCATCTAATTAGAACTAGTTTCAAGATTAAAATCCAATAATGAAAGTATGATAAAAAAACATCAAAATAACAACTTTGACTATGGAAACAAAGTTTTTCTAGAAATCAAAACATATTTTTCTCATACTCCATTAAAGCTCCATGTTTTACAATGATACAATGGTTTTCATCTTTTTTTTTTCCAAATATATATTTTTAAAATAAACAAATCCTATGTTCTATTCAAATTCAAATGCTGATAAAAAAAATGTAATATAGTTAATAATTTTTACAAATAGTAACTACGTAAATAGAAATATACTAACTAATAATTATCGCAAGTAACTACTCCATTAACATTACCCCACCCATACTCTAAATAACCTCTTAGAATTTTGGATAAAAAATATGTTAAGAGAGCTAAATATTTTATTGTTTTTGATCTTGTGATTCAAAAATCTGATTTGTCTATACAACAATCTATTATGTATGTTTTATAATTTATTCTACTTGTATTTCAAATTGAAACATTGTCAGATTTTTTGTTGTATACATAGTTTGTTGTTATTCTTATGATGTTTCTGTTAATAATTGTGCAATTGTTTATTGATGGGTTGATTTATATTCTTATGACTGCGATTCAATTGTCACTTGTAATTATTACTATAACTTCATATTTGATGTGATTGGAGTTTGTTTTTGCTATTGCAACATTGATATAATTTGTAGCTGCTAATTTGATTACAAATATGATGTAATCTAAATATATCATGTTGTTGTAGCTATCACACATGCCCAATTTGACCCTATTGATATTGCTAAATTATAGATTACTCAAGTTACATCTGCTCCCCTATCTATGAGGCTACAAATGCATAGTCTTAAGAATTAACTTCTTACAAAATATATTTTAATTGTTCTAGAGTTTGTTCAGCAACCTCCCTCTTAGGGCTATCCTTTCCTCTTCTAAAGTCTTTTGGTTATTTTTCAATTCTTATCTTTGATGGTCCTACCCCATATGTATCCCTTTTGTCTTCTTCCTCGTCTAAAGTCTCTCGTTCTAGAAACAAAATTAAAGGTTCATACTCAAATGATGGCATAACTTTTTCCATCTAAAAAATCATGTGTTTGTGCATCCTTTCGTTCCTCTCATATTTCCTACAAACCTCCCAATATCCTTCTAGACAATGTCATCTATTGCATCCCAACATAAGTCTACATCTTTTTCCTCCACTGATAGTGCCAAGTGAGTTTTGTCTAAAGCAAAATATTTTGCTTCTTGAATTCATTGTTTTATGTAAAAATAATATCATAATTAAAGGGTTTTGTTTTTTGAATCTCCTCCAAAAGTTTATTCAACTTTCATTATAGGCTAGCTGTTTTTTCAAATTTCTATCCATTTATGTATACCTCTGGTTAGCTTGCCTTTGTATTTCATTGGCATTATCCATTATAAGCTCTTGCACATGCTTCTATTACTTCAAGCGAGTTTCCTCCACGTGCATCTAATCCCTATGAAGTTTGTTATAATTTATACTCATAGTATCCTTCTTTATTTTCAAACCCCAGTAATTGGCATATGTCTCCTTTAAAGTTGCTTGCAAGGAATCTCCTTCCATTCCGATGTTTTCCAAATCCTTGCTTTATTTCTCCATATTATTAATCTTTTGCCTAGTTGCCTAGAGTTCTGCCAATACTTGAATATTTTCATTAATCCTATCTTGTAACTCTACCTTGAGCTTTTGTTCCTTCTCCAAAGCTCCTTGCAAATTTTGGACAAATATATCTTTCTCCTCTATAATCTGCTTGTTCTTATCTCCATATTAGAAAGTTTAAGCAAAATATTTATCATCTATAAATTGTATTCTGCTACATGTTGAAACTTAGCATCAACTCTTTTGTGCTCATCCAATTATGCTTCTAGCCCTTGCATAGACCTTAATGTATTAAACCTAGGAGTCTGACCCTTGGAACTTATACCTGATGAACCTAAACTTCTATGCAATCTAGACTTCTCCAACTACATTCATGCTTGTTGTAGAACTTGGTATTGAAGGCAACATACCTTCATTATTATGTGGTGATGGAACTAATTGTTGGACTTTTGGTGGATCCTAGTCAAAATATTATATTTAAACCTCTGTTGACTATTGTCCTTGAAATTGTGGCTCCTTCTTGGGCTATCTTGATACTCATGATGAACTGACTTTTGTTCGTGCTTGGGAGAAATTGGTAATCTTGGATTAGATTTAGGATATATGGATTTCTCCTTTTGTCTTCGATTTTATTGTTATTACTTCCTCAACAATTCTACTACTTGTTGAGGATCAATAATGCCTCTCATTGTAATATCCTTTTGTCTTCTCTACCTCTTCTATAAAGTTTCTCTCTCCCCATCATCATCATACTAAGACATCAGAATTACTTTTCTGGTTGTCATAATTTCTAGCTACTTATCCTTTTTAGGATAAATGTGTGTAGGGTTCAGAGGCCTTTTGTTCTTAATGAACCTCTCCCTTAGACTATTTCTTCTTCTTTTATCCTTTTGAGATAGTTTCGTCTATTTCTTCCTCTTTTGTGATTCTATTCCATCTAATGGAAACCACTTCTGAAATAGAACTTCAAGGACTATGGCATAATTGCATACATCCTTTTTGGGTTCTCTTTTGGCTATTCCTTCATGTTAACAAATAGGAGATCTACTCAAGTGCAAACATAAAACTTTATTGAAAGGAAACTATAACACGATGCTCACAACACAAAACATAACATCAATAACTCCTCAAGGTTCTTGTCACATGAAATACACAAACTTGTGCAATGAAAAAAATAAAAAATAAACCATCAACACCAAGGTATTTAACTACAAGACCAAACCACAAATAACCAAACTAAAATAAGTAAAGAAAGTAATTCAACCTTGTGACTTTCCTACTCTAATAACTAATGAAACCTAACTAGTTGAGCTTGAATTCTCAACACTCCCCCTCAAGCTCAAATCCACTTCTAGTACACTAAGCATTTGTCAAAACTTCTTTAGCTTGTCTGTACTTAAAGCCATTGTGAAAATGTCGACAACGTGGTCTTCAATATTGACATCAATAAGGTCAATTTCTTTTCCTATAACTTTTTCTCTAATAAAATGGTAGTGCACCTCAATGTGCTTTGTATTAGCATGATAGATCGAGTTGTTAGCAAGTAGTATGCTATTGATGTTATCACAATAAATGACAACATGAGCATCCAACTTATGTTAGAAGTGTCCAAATGGGTCATGCAAGCCCATTTCAGACATCTAAGTTTCAAGATCTTTCTAATGATATAAGGAACTCTTCAATCCAATGGGTTTTGACCCCTGCAATGGCTTTTTGAAGGTCCGGGAGTCCATTGGGACTCCAACTCCCAAAGTGGGAGCTCACTTGGGAGTGTGAGGGTTCATTCCCTCACACTCTCTTACACTCCCAAGAGCATGAGATGTGACTCTTGGGCTTCCCTCTCGGCCAGCACCTTTGCAAGCCCTTGCCTTGGTGGTGAGCCCAAGGCTAGGGTTGTGACACTAATGAAATGTACCCCTTGATTTATAATTATAATCCATGGGCATCCAAATTTGATCAAAATATACTCATATAAGAATCTAGCTATAACTATTACAATATTGGTTTTGAATGCCTTTGCCTTTACCCCCCTTGCTTGCATAATCTATAACTACTAAAATATATTTGTTTCCTATTAATCTTCCTATTGGTTTTATTAGACCTATAAAATCTAGACCCTACTTCATAAAAGGTTCTTTTGGAAGTGTTGTTACCAACTTGGCCATATATTTTTTTCAATCTTCCAATTTTCTAATAATTATCACAACTTTTACAAAAATCATGAATATCCTTGAATAAAGTTGGCAACCAATATCTTGCATCCGGAATTTTCATTGCAATAATATCTATAGCAAAATGTTTGCCAGCCACTCCTTCATGTAATTCCTTTGGAACAATCTATGCTTTTGAAGGGGTCAAACATTTACATATTTTATTGTCTTATCCCACCTTGTACATAATTCCCTCTTTTAGAGTAAAGGGTTTTCCCTTTCTAGTCAACTTTTGTTTTTCAGTTAAGTTTAGAATTTTTGGCATCTACCCTATCCCTAAATAGGTTTTTACTTCCCACATCCATATAGTTTTTACATAAATTAATGATGCATCCATAGTCTGATCTAAGACACCTAATGGTTATGAATTGTCGGGCAATTTGGATAAAATATCAACAACTACATGTGTTATACTGGGTTTATAAACTAATGTGAATTCATACTTTAAAAATAACAACAACCATCTTGCTATCCTTCTTGACACCTGTGGTTTGTTGACCAAATACACCAAAGCCATATGGTCTACATTAAAAAAAAAAAAATTCCTAATAAAAAATGTTTGAACTTATGCAAAACATAAACCATTAATAAGGCTTCTCTTTCTATAGTAGTATAATTATATTCTATTTTATTTAACAATCTAGAGGCATATTTTATAAATTGGTCATACTTACTAGTTGGGTTTTGTGCCAACATTGCACCCACTACCAACAACGATGCATTTGTGTGCACATGAAACTCCAACTACCAATTTGGAGGTATTAGAATTGGTGCTTCCATGTACTTCTATTTTATCTTATTGCAAGCTTCTTGACATTATTGTGGTATATATAAAAGGTTTTAATTTCCTCATCAATTTAATGATTAACGCCATGATAAAAGCAAATTTTTTGATGAAACTAAGCCATACCATTAAATATTTGAATATGTTGTGGGCATATTCATTATTGCCTTAACCTTTTTAAGGTCTAGTATTTTTCCTTGGAAACTATGAACCTTAAAATTAAACTTGAAAATACCATAAAGGCACATTTCTCTAGATTGAAACTAACTTCATATTCTTTGCATTTTTAAAATCAAAGTCTAAGCTTCATTAAATGACTTTCCATATCACTATAAACTATGAAGTCATCTAAAAATATCTTCACGAACTAGTCTAAGTGTTATTTAGAAAGTTGGTGGCCCATTTTTACACCAAATGGGATCACCATCCAAACAAAAGCTCCCCAATCTATTTCAAAAGTTGTTTTGTATGTATCCACAAAGGCTATAGAAATTTGATGGTATCCTGAATATCCATTTAAAAATGAATAGGCTTCATACCTTGCTACAATGTTTAATACCTCATCAAAAAATGGTAAAGGATAAGGATTTTTTTTGGTTGCCTTATTCAACTTTATGAAATCCACACAAATTTTCAATTTTCCATTCTCTTTAGGCATTACCACTACAGGTGATAACCATCTAGCCTCCTCTATTAGTTGAATGAATCCAATTGTGAATAATTTGTTAGTGTCCTATTTGATAATTGTAACATAATTAGGGTTCAATCCCTTGCTTGATGTGCTAGTGGTATTGAGGTATCTAACTCAATTTTGTGTTGAGTTAATTTTGGAGGTGTGTTTTCTAGATCTTTGTAAGTCTAAGCAAAATACATCCTTAAACTCTTTAAGTAGCATTTAAAGTTCTTTAGTCTTCTCCTTTGTCAATTATGAATTAGCCTTGATGTCACTACAACAAAAAGTGTCCATGTACGCCAAGCAATTTCACTAGATTTTGAGTGAATTCACTGGTTATAGTGAACTCATTGGTCTAGTGAACTACACCCAAATTTTGTAGTAGTGTGTATTGTGGATTTGCCTCTGTACCAAGATTCAACATAATAAGTTGTTATTCAATCAACATCCAACTTGCTATCTAAAGAATATGTACTTGTATTTTTGTTGGTGTTGCATCCACTTGAATATCATCCTGACTATGATGGTAATAGGTTTTTAGATAAACCTTGACGCACCCCCAAGCTTTTTAATGGACTCAACTACAAGACCAAAGGTGAACAGTGGAAAGATAAGGAGTTGAGGTGCGCTCCTTGGCTCGTAGCACTTGGGGGTAGAGGGGCATGCTAAAGCTCCAGGATGGGATTAGGACGATTAACAAGCACTTTAATCACTCACACGGACTTGCACAAACTAAACAACAAGTTGGTTAGTGCGTAGTTGGAACACTTTGGTGCATGGACAAGCCATGGGCAAACATGGATTCACAAGACTCACCACGACTTAGACTTGGGGGAAGCCACCACCTTCTTCTTATACTATACTTTTTGCTTGGCCACATGACCAGCACCCAAATGTCATTTTGTCCCAATACTCCCAAGTGGTCCCAAAGATGGGACTCTTGCAACTTTGGGGGCCTATAACTTTGTGTGTAGACCTCTGATTGAGATGAGGTTTAAAACAAAGTTGTAGCCCTTGTCTAGAGCTTTTCAATGGTATGTTGCAGGCAACCTTCACACAAGGAAATTGGGGCGATTTTTGACTTTTAGTGGTTGAGAATCAAATTGGCAATTTGACTCCTCACCGTTCTTTTGGCCATAACTTGTGTTAGAAGTGTCCAAATGGGTCATGCCAACCCATTTTAGAGATCCAAGTTTAAAGATCTTACCAATAATATAAGGAACTTTTCAATCCCATGGGTTTTGACCCCTACAATGGCTCTTTGAAGGTCCGAGAGTCCATCGAGACTCTAACTCCCAAAGTGGGAGCTCTCTTGGGAGTGTGAGGGTTCATTCCCTCACACTCTCTTACACTCCCGGGAGCATGAAATGTGACTCTCGGGTTTCCTTCTTGGTCCACCCGCTTGCAAGCCCTTGCCTTGGTGGCAAGCCCAAAGTTAGGGTTGCAACAAACCTTGTCAAAGGTAAAAAGTTTTTTTCACCATAAACTTGTGGCCCAAAATAAATAAGTATAAATTATATATATATATTAAAATTTGTTGTAAATGGGTGTTTCATTTCTAACTATTGCCAATAACGTGTCACGTTCAATGAAACCTCTGGTTTAACACATAAGTCTTTTAATTTCATTGTTGAAGGTACCACTTCTATAGTTGTTTGATCTAATGTCCTTTTCTTTAGATTAAATTCCTCAATGCTTTTGATTTCTAAGACACCAACACTTAACAATGTAATTGTTTATTCTTAGAGTGTAATTGTGCCAATTGAGAATATTTATGGTTTTGTTTCAAAGATTAGATCTTTTTTTTCATTTATTAACCTTTCCATCAAGTCATAACAAACAAGTACTCGGGGCCTTCTAGTCTTTGCTCCTAATTTCATGTTAACTAATATTGTTTTTATTATTCCATTACATTGAATAATAATGACATTGTTGCCCCAGTCATGTGTAACCTTTGCATCTCTAAGTCAAGGACTTCCTAGCAACATAAAATAGCTAAAATCTACCACATTATTTTTCAAAAGAGTAAATGTGTGTTGTAACCCCACTTTTGGTAGAATGTGAAGATGACACTCACATTCTCGAAATGGGGACTTGGGAGTCCTCCGGGACTCCCAAAATTTTAGAGCTTGATTATAGGGGTCAAAACACCTTGCCTTGAGGTGTTCTTCATGTCATTGGAAATTTATTGAAGTGTAGATGTCAAAAATGGCCTCGCATGATCCATTTGGACATTTGCAGCACAAGTTATGGCAAAAAGAAGGGCCAAGAGTCAAACTGGCAGTTTGACTCTCGATTATTAAAAGTTAGGAATCGACCTGACCCTGGTGTGTGTAAGTGGAGTGCAACACACTGTTAGAAAGCTCTCAAGGAGAGCTATAAATTTTCTTTAGACTTCATCCCAATCGAAGGTCTGAACAAATAATTATGAACTCACAAAGTCCCGAGAGTCCAAACTGGGACAGTTTTGGGACTCCTCCTTGGGAGTCTCGAGACAAAAAGCCACTTGGATGTGGGTGCCATGGAGTAACACAGAAAATACCATATGGGGGAAGGTGGTGGCTTCCCCCAAGTCTGGGCTGTGGTGAGTTTTGTGAATCTAGAGTTGCCCATGGCTTGTCCTAGCACCAAGGGTGCTTGAGAATGCGAACTAACCAACTTGTTGGTTGGCTTGATGCATGTTCGAGTAAGTAAATAAAACTTGTCCTCTTAATAGTCCCATCCCAAAGCTTCAGCACGCCCCTTTACCCTTTTTAGTGCTAAGAACTAGGAGCGTGCCCTCAAGTTCCCACAATTCCACTGTTTTAGAAATCAAGGCCCATCTTCGGCCTAACTTGGGACTTGGGAGTGCGTCAATGTGATTATATATGGAATACAATGTATGGGAATCTTCAAATTTTGAGGATTTTTAATGGTCTAGTGTGAGGCAACTTTTTGGCCCTCTATTTTTTATTATATGAGGTGATTATACTCGGAGGTACATATGCTACCGATGAAATAAATATGCAAAGTTGTCACAGACGTGACAATAATAGTGATGATGCAAACTTTTCCCAATTGGGAGGCGGTGTGGACTTTTCCCTAAATGTCACGGACGTGACAGTAACAGTGATAATCCGGACTTTTCTCAACTGGGAGGTGGTGCGGACTTTTCCCTAAATGCCATGGACATGATAGTAATAATGATTGTTGCGGACAGTAACTCACACAAGACTCGGAATAGCATTCGAAGCTCCAAAACTAGAAGTAGTAACACTGGAAATAGTATTGATACTAGAAGAGCAAGTACAATTGGTGTTGACGGTGCAGACTTTTCTCAACTGGGAGGCGATGCGAACTTTTCCCAACTGGGAGGCGATGCGGACTTTTCCCTAAATGTCACGGACGTGATAATAATAATGACGGTGCGGACTTTTCCCTAAATGTCACGGACGTGATAATAATAATGA
>Ga0116228_10004750_pt1 | contig 12078 bp, 9 predicted proteins | sample S1TSphfallax_2_FD_89694 | JGI IMG/M metagenome (GOLD analysis project Ga0116228, IMG submission 89694) | Host-associated microbial communities from peat moss isolated from Minnesota, USA - S1T2_Fc - Sphagnum fallax MG | ecosystem: Host-associated > Plants > Peat moss > Unclassified | place: USA...
AAAAGCTTATTTTTCTTCTTGTTATTTTTTCATTAATCCTTTTCCTTTTGCACTTCAAAGATGATTTCTAGAGCTTAAGGTAGTGACCCCATAACATTTTTAATCACTCAAAATGAAGCACCTACTCTGAAGATATAAATAAGTATTCGATCATAGGCAGGCGATCGGTGGTGGGCCGGTCAACCCTAGCACTGGCAATGAACATCCCACATAGATTTAGCATTGATGCTGAGAAGGCTTGACAAAACTATCAAAACAGTAGGAAAAACTGGCCACAATACCTGCCTGGCGGTAGAAACGTGCCTAACTCTTTTTCTTAGGCGTGATCAATTCTGGCGAAAGTTTTAGGATTCTGCAGCAAAATATTCTTCTGATGCAATTTTTGCACCAGTTCTCCAGAAAAAATTCACTGGTCTAGATGTCCTTCTACACCAAATTAAACACATGTACTCACTTGATATATATATCACTAGGTGACCATGAACTTGCGCATTCCAAAGAAACTCTTGCACCAACACATAGCAATGTTAGTGCCCTAGATGCCTGTTGGAATTGGCCATTCATCTTTCTCTACTATCCCAGTAAGCTTATGACCTTATCTTCCTTATCACTTTCAATTGTAAATTAAAGTGTTGCTCATAGCAGCATAGCAATATTGAGCTACACTCTCAGATGGTATATTGTTGATTCTAGAGAATTATTACAAAAGTACAAAAACGGGCTTGTTGGATTTCTTAGCAGGGACACTCAAAGATCCTCACATGCTTCTCATCACTCACCAACTAGCTCACATGGTCTAACTGCTCCCAAACCCCAAAGAGTATTCTGAGCAACATACATGCACTCACTGGACATGAAAACCTGAACTTTTCATTCTTTGATTCAAAAATTACATTCACCCCCATCAGGAAGGACCCTTTGAAAATCAGACCCAAAAAAAGAGAGAATCCCAACAGACTTCAAACCCCGCCCCTCAAAACCTTCCAGAAAACCTGCCAGCAAAAGAAATCCACCAAGGATCCCATGCAACTGTCTTCTTTTTCTTTTGAATACACATTAGTACATGCCGTTGTTATAGGTCAGAAATCAGCAGCTCCATGCATCTAAACACACTCAAAAATTGTACACCACAAATCAGTGGAGGGCAAAATGTGTGGTTACCCATCAGATGATGGACAACACCAAAAATCAGAGGAGCCATTTTTCAGTCATATCAGGTTCAAGGGATCAAAGCAAAAAGGCTTGATGTTTTGTCAAACTAATTTGGCATTTGAACAAACCACTGTTTCAGGACACAATGCCTGCTCATTGTTTTAAGGGCCACAGTGCATCGGTTTTAGCCACCCGAGTCATATGGGAAAAGAATGATCACCCCACCAACATTGACATAATTTGTGAAGTAGATAGTTAAATCAGGATTATAGTTGGTCGATTATGTGCCATTTACAACATGGATGCAATTGATTTTGGGTTTTGCACAACCTCTAATCACATAATTTTGAAGCAATGTGGCAGAACTTGACAAATCTGTGAAGAAGGACAAATTGTTTTGAGTATAGTGTGACTCATATTAGTTAGTTGTGGGGACTCCAAAGTTTGAATTTTTTTCTATTGTGATGGGTGTCTTTGATTGGCCCATCATCAAAAGATTTAATCAAGTTGTGTAGAGTCCCAAAATAGATATATTGCAGTCTCCTCCTTTTGGGCTGCTAATATACAAGAGTAGAACTTAAGGCAAAGGATATGGTCCATAAAGTAATGTCCTGTTGGGAATATGTTTGAGAACACATGTTGGGAGCTTTGGAACACATCAATAGAAATCCAAATTCCCCCTCTGCCCACCCCCCAAGGTGCATGTAATTGGCTCTCCTCATTGGTTGCAAAGAATTTCTTTGGCTATCTCTGTTCTTTACGAATTTTGGCGTAGCCTAATTGTAGGGGCACAAATTGTGGGATATACTGTTCATCATCCCATCCATACCTAGCACTGATGATAAAGAACAAAACACACATCAGCATTGAATTCATAGTGAACATTCATTCCTACCAGTTCATTGGCCATGATGCTGAATTAATTATGTATATTTTGTGAATGTATTGCAGCATGACATGGTAACATGATCTAGTCTATTGTCAATTCAAGATAAAAGCTTCCATAGTTCACTTGTTATGGTTAACTATGTTCGATCAAGGACTGGCCATGTGTGGACACAATGTGTTATATTATTATTCAATAATGCACTCTTGCATATAGCAAGTGATTTTGTCTCCACAACACCATGGTCCACACGCTACCACCTAGCAGGACAATTTGGTTCAAATCCATGGTCCAATTCTTGTGTCAGATTGAACAAAAGGGTGCAAGATTGAGTCCAGGTCACACGAACTTAAACTGTGGATTTAACACTGCACCGCTAATAAGAACCCACCTCTTTCATCCCCAAAGTTCTAAGAGGTTGTTGCACGTTGCCTTATTTCTATCAAGGTTCCTTAAATTGACATGGTCTTCGTTGTTTAGCATGCAATTTGGCACTTATGACCACACTCTACGTGGTCCAAAATGAATTTTAGGCTTGCTGCATCAATGTAAAATTCCCAAACAGTCAGTTCTGGCTTAATCAGCATTTAGTCTCTAGGCCACTTTTTCAATCATATTCATTTTGCATTGGAATCACCTAGTCAACAAGAGAAACGGCTTTATCATCTCACATATTTTTATTTTAAATTTTCCATAAAGGCATAGCCATGACATGATATTCAGATGCTTGATTTCTGTTGTTTTCTAATGGGACAAGAAGCCAAAACTCCAGCCTAATAATTTTCTATACCTCCACAGTGAGTGTGTGTACTGTCAAGACACAAGCCCAATAAGGCTCACCGTCACGAACGAGCAAGTCAACCACTGTTCACTTTACTTGTCCAACATCCAAACCTGGCTGTTTTGGTCGATCACAAAAATTCAACACGTTGTGATGACGAAGACAATCCACCTTACCAATTTCTTTGTGTACTTATCAGAACATCATCTTTGTCGTCTTTGTCTTTTGGACATTTCTTTGACTATTTACTACCGAACTCAATAATAATCACATACACAACCCCATTAAGGTGATGGTGGAGCTAGTGCAGCTGGTGCAACACTAAATACACCCATCGAGCACTGTCCAGCTGTGGCACCAGAAATTGCAGACTTGTGTGAAAAAAAACTAGCTAGCTAGCTAGTGGTGATATATGGAATCTATGCATCATCCATGATTCATTAGAGTAATAATTTAGGTGTTGTTTTTTCAATTGACCAAAGAAGGATTCATCCCATGGATCATATAATTAGGCCCACTTTACACTAGGAGTCAGGGCTGAAAAAACTTGGGGCCAACTTTGAGCATTTTTGGCTTGTTGTTTGGCCCCAACTTACTAATAAATGCTAGAACATTGATGTCAGAATATTAATAAATGCTGGAACTTTGGCCCCAAGGGTTGCAAATTGGCCTCCCAAATTCAATGGTATCCTTTTTCCAGCCTTGGGGGCCAATACAAGCCCATAAAGTTCAGCATTTATTAGTAACTTGGGTGAGATTGAAAAGATTTTTTCTAGTTCAGCCTTGTAAAGCCCTTGTGACTGATTTCCACTTTTCCACCAATAGGAATGCTTGATTTGGGTTGAATATTGGCCCTGAGTCCTAGTGTAAAGCGGGCCTTAGTCTTTGGGTTAGTTGGCAATCAGCCTTTTCTTATGGGGATAGAGGGAAAGATTAGTCATTGAGTTAGTTGACAATCAGGCTGTTCTTATGGGGATAGAGGGAAAGATTGTAGTTTGCAGGCCTCCTCCCCTGCATGAAATGACATTTGATGGACACACTTTATTGTTCAAAGTAACAATAAGTAAGATGCTAAACATTCCCACCCCCTTTCCAATGAGGTCCGCTCGGGCTTGTCCTTTGTGCCCTGCACTGTTTTGCACACAATCACTTGATTCATCTTTTGATGGTCTTTCTTTGCAGTAAATTTTTTTGATATGCTTTGCATGGGCTCATGGGATTTGAACCCACATCTGAACAGAAGTTGGAACTAATTGTTATCACTAACTTATTTCCTGTTGCTCCAAAACAACTGCATTTGCAAAGTGATCCTAGGTTTGGGCTTTGTTTGCCCATCCCTAGAGACATTAGGGATGAATCTGCATTAGTTAGATTCATCCCTAATGTCATTTTCAGTAATATATATATGGCATGTAAATGATTTACACTTACACAAAGCTAGTGTGAATATTTGTCATATACATTTGCATGGTCCTGTGTAAATGTTTTGACGTGTGTAAGTGTATATATTATATACCCTTAATGATCATACCTCTTACAAATCCATATTAATTAGTTGTAGGTGCATCCCAAAGCTCAATCTTACTTTTCTCCAACAGGCTATTTTGATTGGCATTTCACAAAAAAATCATGATATTTTGATATCTTGCAAATATTAGCATTTTCTACCAATATAGGAGACTATGATGGTGCTACCCTAATACCTTTTCAGGTTTGGCATAAATTACATTATTTTTTAATTTACCAATTGTTTTGGATATCAAGAGTTAGTTATGATGAAAATTTTAAAAGATCCATGCAGGGAGCCAAAGTTTGATCACAGAATCGCTCAAAGAAAGTTTCAACAAAGTAACTTACTGACCACCTAACCACAAAAGATTTAAAGTTCTCTTCTATGAAAAATCAATTAAAATAAATAATTTTAATACAGAACGCCGAAATTTTCAGAATTCAAATTTTAACTGCTGGATTAAGAATTAAGAATTATATTAATTATGCCGAACCTGAAAATGTACTACAGTATTCCAAGGAATATCTTGCACATTTTGCCCCACCTCATTGCTTGATTAGAGCTTTTATTATTACTACTACTTTTATTGGTAACATTCAATGATGACTTTTATTATTTAGTATTATTTATTATAGCTTTTACAAGAGTTTAGGTATTTATTGTATTTATTGTGATTCGTATTAATTAATTTAATTAGTTGCAGTCCATACCAAAGCACAAATGTTTTGATAACTTTTTTTTGGGGGTAATGGGCCTTTAGTTGGCCTATCACAAAAACATTAGGAAACACCCGCCCCCCTCCCCAAGTAGAAATCACAGTTTTTACATTGTCTTACATATAGTTGTGTAAAACCATATAATTGTATTTGTTTTACATTTACATTATTTTACATGGCTATGTAAAATCATATAAATGTATTTTATTTTTACAGTTACACTATATTAGAGAGCATACAAAAAAATTACACAGTTTTCCATTTTACATGAATATTGATGGATATTATACTCTTACATGGAGTGTATTAAATCTTAAACCATTTATATGCACAACACCAGTTTCAAATTTGAACTTAGTAATTTGTTGTGATATAGATTGTCAAATTTTACTCTTCAAATTTTGATGGTGTTTTCCTTGAACTGGTTGGGGTCATGTTTGCACTGAGATCACTTTGAACAGTTTGGTCAGATCCAAGGCTTTTTTCAAATTGAAAAAAAAGTCTCAAAGGAAAAGATACTAAGCACTTTTTACAGTCATGATGCTTAAAAAGAATGCAAAGATTGAAGTTTTCGTCCCAGAACAAAATGGTTGTACAAGAGAATTGCTGAAGGACAATGGAGAGGAAGAAGACCAGAGGAGGCCCACAACAAGGGGGCTTAAAAATGGGAAAGAGGAAGGGTTAGCAATTAGCATTACCTATTATTAGTGTGCAATACAAGAAGGGAAAGTACAAAATTGCCTTGAGAGAATTTTACACGAATGCAAAAAATGCAAAGAAGAGGTCAAAAGTGAATGAGAGGAGAGCATGAAGATCAAGTTGAGAGAGTGGTCAAGGGGGTGAATTTAGCACCCTACACTAGCAATGAAACACACTCTTTGACATAACAGATGTAACAAAGGCTAAAGAAAATTGTTCTAGAGTCTAAAGTAGCACTCCAAGGTATATAAAAGCTTCCAGAATGAAGTCAGCTGTAGAAAATAAATTATGTACATACCATTGCCTAACTCTTGACTGGAAGAAGCAAATTCACAAGCAAATTTTAAGAGGAACAGGGAATGCTTAATATATGCTTTGATTATAATTCAAGCATATAATCAAGATATGCTTTTTGAGCAGTTAGTTCTGAGGGATGATCATCTGCCCAAAAACATGTTGTGCATATACTAAAATTGCACCCTAAAATTCTGTTCACATTGAATTGGGTTCCAATAACAAATAACTACAAAAAATAAATATTCTATAATAAATATCCGTGTTGTATTTACATGTAGGATACAACTTGGGTATCTGATATGAATATATGATGCAACCTAGATATATGATATAATACCAAGTCCAACACTGGAATGACCTGACAAGCACTTTAGATTAGATTTCAAAAGGATGTCATTTAGCTTACAGCTTATGTATGTAAGGCTGCTCTAAAGTTTGGTCCAAACAAATATCCAAAACCGTGTTTCTTTTGGAGCGAATTTTGTTCACATTGTGACAACAAACATAATTCCATTGTCAATTGTACAAAAGGACCTTTTCTGTAGAAAGAACTCAAAAGTCATCACATTTTGCGGGAAAAAAAGTTAGAAGTTGCCTTTTTTTTTTTAAGACAATGAGTTCCTGTCGGTTGCCAGAAATAGGCTCAAGTACTAAGGTGGACTGGCAATCATCCACAAGAGACATGAGCAAACCCTAAACAAAAAACAATAGATTGTGAATTGTACACAAGGACTTTTTTGGGAAAAAAACACCAAAGTCATCACATTTTGAGAGAAAAAAGTGGTAAGTTGCCTTTAAAAAAAAGAAAAGCCATTGAGTTCCTAAAGGTTGTCAGAACTATGCTCAAATTTCACTCATTTCTCTTGAGGATGATCACCAGTCCAGCTAAAGTACTTGACAAAATTGAAAAACAAAACCCTGATCCAAAACTATGCACTGTTTTTTTATTGCAATAAGTTGAATTAACAGCCAGGACATCCATGGGCCACTACCCATTATTACCAAGCAAAATAACACCTAAAGTGGGGCAGGAGCAAGTGGATGTCTACATGAATTTGTGTATAAATACAGGCTCATCTCACTAAGCTGGAGTTGTTGGTCTAGAATGGGTTGTCTATTGAAGTTACAAAATGTTGTCTGTGTACATGAACTCATGAAAGTGGTTAAACATGTTTCTCTATAGCTGGAGTACCTGATGTTTGAATACTATATTAACTCCCATGAGAATGGAGAAATCCCCAAAACTCACAATTAAGAACTTAGCCTGAACAAGGTTATTAAAGCTTTTTTGTTCTTCAAGTCAAAGAAAGACTTCCAAATAAGGACTTACAGAACTGAGAAGAAAGAACAAACAACACAAAAAGTACAAAACTAAAACTGGAAGAAACGAGAAATACATAGCGTACACTTGCAGTATGAACAACAGTGGCTCACAGTGTCTCACTTCCTGTTCAGCTTGGACCGTCAACAGTAACATGTATGATAGCGACTTATCTATCACAATTGCACCCCACCTAGTACTGAATTCATCAAAGGTTTTTGAATATCTATGATAAAAGAATGGGATGATATGATGAACAACACAAAAAGAGAAAAATTGTAGTTCTATTCAATTGATCATTTTTGCTGCAGACCTAATCAAGTCCCCAAGCTGATCGTGTGAATCCTTTTGCACAGGTCTAGTGATTCAATCACCTGAATGGTTGCATACTTGATGGCAGAACAGATTCATCACTTGGAACTTTTATTGGAGGAGACTGATTTTGATTGGGAGAATCAATTGGTGGGATAACTGTATCTTCATTTGGTGGAGACCAACAGGAACTATAATAATTGTGTCGTGAGCAGCAGATGATTGTAACAATAGCTAGGATGAACAGTACTGCAACTCCTGCTCCTATTGACAACCCCACAATTTCAACATGATGTTTTGATGTAGACACCAGTTTGCTGCATGTGCTGCAAGAACACACAATGCTTTCAAAGCTGCTTGTCAAATCAGTTTGTTCACATAGCCCTCCATTTGCAGGCAATGCAGTTGATCCACACCACTGAGCAGCAGAAACAGGTGAAGTTGCATTCTGTGGAAAACATTGAGTACATCAACAACAGTGAATCAGATCGGGCCAAATCCATAATATACATTGCCCACAATACCCTAAGCCACCATTGTCTCTGAGGATCTGTTACAGATCTGCTGCTATCTTGAATCAAAAAGCCAGATCCAGGTAGCATTTCTGTTGCTTGCTTCTCTACAATGAAACTTCACCAAGTAACACCAAATTTGCAAGGACAGAAACCCTGAACCCCTGAACCCCTGAACCCTTAACAGAGTCAAGGATTGAAGCTCAAGTTGTGGTTGAAGAATTACTCACCGCAACACTACAATTCAGTTGATTTAAAGTAGCAATGGTAGGGTAAGTACTACCCTCATTTGTTTGGTTTGGTAAAGCATATTTCACCAGATCTGTCAAGTTGCCAAGTTCATCAATGTACACATCTATACCTGCTACTCCCAGCAACTGTCCATCGGCTCCAAAAGCCGCAATTTTCAAGGTTCAAGACCACAACCCAACAATATGTTACACATTTTTGTTTTAGCTAGACTGAAAGAGATGTTCCCAACCCCTGGAACAAGAAAACTCAAAATTCTTCTGTGAACAACAGTTTGGTCATGTCCATACTCAAGTCTTAATTAGCAAGAGCTGGATTTATGCAGAATTCAGAATGATTTAAAGCTTAATATGGGTTTCAGAGCTGCAGGATCTTGCCTGGAAAAGTGACAGATGTGATGTATGTGCTGATTTCATCAAAGTCCAAATAGAGATTGGTCCATAAAGGTTTGCCAGCAACAGCAAGAGCAACCATATGTGTGGAAGCCAGGTAGAAGAAGTAGGATTTAATTGCATATAAAGGATTGTTCAAATCTTGTTCAATCACCTCAAATGTCCCACCAATGCGACATAAGCTGCCCAGAAGTGGGCTGTTGGACAGATATACATTGTTATCATTGGCTTGGGGAAGCTTGTAAATCAGCACCTTAACTCCAGCAGTTTGTAGCTGAGTCTCTGGTAGTGTGACATTTTCAGAGTAGACAAACCACGTATCCATCAACACCACAATAACCTGGTGGTTCAGAGCAATCAATGAATTGGATCAATGAAAGGAAACTGAGGATAAACCCAAAAGTCTAAACCAGGTGCTGCACCTTATTAGTGGGTGAAAACATGGTAAAGGAGACTGCTTATGATCCTTGTAACATAAAATGAACTAGATTCATGTCGACATAATTTCATATAAACCTAATTTTAAGCATGAAAATTCCAAAACACACTACTTAGATCCTTCTTTTGCTGAAAACACCTAATTGTATATTCCAAGTCTAATTGTCTGTGAGTGTCAAGCTAGAGTAGATAATCAATTACATGTGTTACCTTCGAAGCATTAGGACTTGCGGCTTTAAAGTTTGAGAATGCAGACTCAATTGCAGCTGTCAAGTTTGAAGGGCCTTGTTGATTGGACCCATTTTGATTGAGTAATGCAGTCTCCAATGGATCCAGCTCAGGGTGATCATTCGGGTCTGAGGTAACATTGCCTTTGACAAGCACCTACTCGAGCACAAAATTTATTAGACACCCTTAGATACCATATAGCTCTGAATTGAGTAATCTTGCAATTCTACACTAGTCTTTAATGATGAACCCAGTAATTTTAGGCTTATGGTGACATAAGGCATTTAAAGTTTTTTCTTTTGTGGTCTGAAAACCAAGTCACAAACCAGGAAGAGCTCCACTTATGGAACTTTGACAGCATACTGAAAATGTAGCCAGCAAAACATGTTCTTCAAATCAGGATATGTAGAAGAGCTCTAGCTCTAGATGAATGAGAACTAGTAGGAAACAATTTTTGTTTACTTACAAGACCACTGGCAGACAGTTCGGAACTTCCACCACTGTTGAACATAATGATGTTGACATAGTCTTGGCCAGAGACAGTTTGGAGCAGTTGTTGCATAATGATCTGAGCCCCAGCCAGATAAGTGATTGGCGATTGATAGGCAGCAGATAGTGTATTGGTCATTAGAAGGCCCATCATCAATAAGCACAACTAAAACCTTTGTCACAGATATGCCTGCTCTATACCTAGATATATATATATATATATTACATGTCAACCAAGCAAGATCATTAATCAATTGGTCAAATTGAATCAACAATTTCAACTGATTTCAATAGGCTTTCTAGTAGCACAAAATTCTCCCATTTCAAGCTTCATGAATCATGATGTCTACATATCTGATTATACTCAGAGATTTAAAAGAAACTTGCTTTTTAAATAGGATTTAAATATTGTGCATCTTCTGCAGGGACTTAAATTATACACTCTGTTGAAGATCTCTGAACTAAACTAATACTTCAGTTTCCAATTTTCCATTTGAACAGTTTGTGACCATCTTATAGCTTCACATGAATATCTAAAAGTTTAGGATCTTAGCTAGAGAGGGATAAATTTACCAAGGCCGAATTCGTGGGTCATAGTTTTGGCAGTCATTAGTGTTTTCTTCCTGCAAAACATGGTCAATTAATTTTAATTTACTTAATGTTCAACATAATGATTTTTCAAGAAGATCATCTTTGTTGTACAAGTCATTGATCACATCTTCATAACTACAGATCTTCTTTTGCATGACTATAGGGACCTAGGAAAATTTACATCTGCCATGAACTTAGTGGAGAAAATTACAGAAACTTGCTCAAGTTTGAATATGCCAGCGCTGGAGAATTTGCAGAAAACTGATTCTGAACCAGTCTGGAGAAATATTTATACTACCAAGTTCTTAATTGCTTCACAGGGTTTGGTCTATTTAGCTAGATAAGGTATTTGATAGAATGCAGTACATGTACAGCTCAGGGTAATTGGTTTAATAATGCTTACCCTGCCAGGGAATCGGCGAAAAGATCCATCAACAGCTCCAAAATACATAAGAATGAAACTTGTGGGTGCAGAGATGTTTCGGAATGTAGGATCCAGCTGCCTTTGACTGCAAATACTGTTGCTTATCTCCACTGGGAAACTCGATAACTCCATGGCTGCAAATGGAGGAAGCCTGAAATTACAACAACAAGAACAACAAGACAGTTTCCACTCATCAGCAGCAAGCAGCTATTGTTAGATGATCAGCTGAAACTGCACTAGATCATTAATAATAATAATTCCAACTATGTCAATGCAGATCAACTCAATATAGATTTATGGCTTACTATCCACATGGTCCAAGCACTCAGGATCTGGTCCTGTATCTTATCTAAAGCTGCAGTTGTGGATTCAAATCTAGTTGGAATAAGCAGCAGGATGTGTGGATTCTCTAGAAACCTAGCTTGAATGTTTTCTACCTAGAGCTACTCAACTTGAGAAATTCTTCTTTTAGGTAGTACCTTATGTAGCTTTTGCTATAGTCTGCTCGCAGTTGTGTACAACTGCCATTGCCTGACTGAGACGTGCAGTATTTGTTCTTTGTCACATCCACACACTGGAAACTCTCCCCAAGTAAAGGCCAGCATGAATATCGGGGGCAGTTACCCGAGCCGCTGCATGACTGGACTAGCTCTGTTTCAAATCCCCCGGAAAACATGAAATTATCTGAAGATTTTCATCAGATTATTGTGTACATACCTAATCTTCGACTGCCGCATAATTTGTGTATACAATAGTATTCTCAAACTTTTAGATTTGCTAGCTGTGTGTGTGTGTGTGGGAGAGAGAGAGAGAGAGAGAGAGAGAGAGCTCCCGCAATAGTTGCAGTAATCTCTTTGCTTACCGCATGTTTGAGCGTCATTCACCTCCACTTGCTTAGCAATTAACATCACTTGCGTCTCTTTCTCATCGAGGAAGTCACTCCCTGCGTCCCCTTGTGCCCCCGGCGCTGCTGTGACTAGAGCCCATATTATAAGGGCCGCCACCAGAACTCCTTGTATTGCAACAACTGAACCTGCTGCACACGACCACCTGAAGCTGGTTCTTCCCATTACACCCGCGC
>Ga0116228_10004751_pt1 | contig 12078 bp, 2 predicted proteins | sample S1TSphfallax_2_FD_89694 | JGI IMG/M metagenome (GOLD analysis project Ga0116228, IMG submission 89694) | Host-associated microbial communities from peat moss isolated from Minnesota, USA - S1T2_Fc - Sphagnum fallax MG | ecosystem: Host-associated > Plants > Peat moss > Unclassified | place: USA...
ATGAATTTTGGTCAATAAAAAAATTATTAATTTATAAGTAAAAATGTAAATGGTCTTTCACTATTTAAAATGATTTATTTATTATGTTTATGGGGTGGAGACATTAAGCAAATAAACACCAACTTAATTTAATTTTTTAAATGTTATTTATTGTTTGTTGGGAGAGTGAAGATGTTATGTGAATTGCAAAAGGCTCACTTACATTCATGTAGCCTTAGGTAGAAAGATCCCAAAATTCATTTAAATTAATTTTAAATATTATTTTTAAAATCCAATTCTTTAACTATTGTAGCACCAAAGAACCATCAATTCTAGTTCTTTGAATTTTGCATTAGTTTTGAGAGCTGTGGTTGTACACCAAAGTTAAACCCAATTCCTTGAACATTTTGAGAACTGGTGGGTAAATGGGTTCATACCTGGATTGATAACCAGCAGGTATCTGTCACTAATTGTAAAAACCACCCAATAATCGTAAATACATGTAATCAAATTTTTAATACAAGATCAAAATGTTATATGGAACTGAAAACTTATTTTCTGTAACCAAGAATTTATTTTTTTAAGTATTGTAAGTTAATACTTAATGCAATCAATTTTTTTATTAGAAAATGCAAGTTTAACTGCAATCCCCCAAAAGAAGTTCTTGTGTGAAATTTTGCCAAAATGAAATGTATTAAAAAAAAATTAAGTAATATTTTGTCACAATATTCTTTTTTTTCAAAAAACCAACTTTTGGGGGAAATTTTTTGAAAAGTTATCATCACATTTGGACTTTGCTTTATATATATATATATACTTTTAACTAGATTTTTAACTTTTTAAGCATGTTCTAAAAACCTATTGCTATTTAATGCTAAATCGCTCTTGACATGCTAACCAATGATGCAACATTAGGAAAAAAAAATAAAAATCACTAATCATCTAACAAATAAAATACATAATAATAAAGCACCAAAAACCCATGGTTATTTACTAGTTCCTTCTTGAAAATCAGTTTTCTTTTGAGTTTTTTAAATAACTGGAACCCACATTCTTTGAATATGAATTATTATTTGCAAAAAAAAAAAACTCCAAGATTTTTCTTAGTGTATTTGCAGGTATGCTTCAATGGCATAAAATCTCACAAGGCATTTCCAAAAATGAAACACTTGTAGGCATGACCATTTTGGCAGCCATTTCATTTTTCAAAATGCCATGCATCAATTTTTAATTTTTTTCACATGACACCCTTTGGGTATCACATGAAAATAATAATAATAATAATAATAATAATAAATCATGTTAATATTTATGCTCAATAACACCTTCAAATTAAGGGAGTTTCAAAAGTATCACCCACCCAATTCTTCCTCGGGTGAGCAATTACTTTTAGAACTCCCCACTCCTTGGGTCTTACCCTACACAGAAATTCATACTTGATAATTCTTAGACCATCTCAATCATAAACCTACACACTCACCCTGCAAAACTCTAGTTGTTGGGTAGTTTGGAGGTCACAACTTGTTGTAGGGGTGCCATGCCCCACCACAAACTTGGGATATTGCTTCCTACATTACCTAAACAAAACCTAAACAAAATATGAATTAGGAAAAAATCTTTTAATGACTATGTTACCCAAAATTCCAACCTTTTAAGTAGGGATTAGATTATAATCAACTAGACAAATGTGTAACTATAAACGGGTGATCAAACAAGAACATCAAGGGTTTTGCAATCAACGTCAAATTTTCCCCCACCCAATTTTTTTTAAATTTGAATTTTTTCTTGGTCCATGAATTCCAAATGTTTGCCCATTAAAGGCTCTTTTGCATTGTCAAACATGCATGTGGTAATAAACCAATTGTTATTGATATTACACAATGATTTAACCAAAATAATACTTGACAACTTCCAACTGTTTTTAATGTTTTGGAGCCAATGCATAAAGAAATTTAACGAAATAGGTTTGATTTTCATAGCTTTTCATGAGTGTTAAATCTACACCCAAAAACATTGCATGAAAAGATAACACCACAAAGATACATAAGGTTTGCATATATTTTGAGGTAAGCACATGAAGGCAAAAAAGTTAAATTTATCTCTACGTCCACACCTCCTATGTTAGGTACCATTACATCTTACATGGATGATTACATGGCACACAAAGGTAAATGTGTGTTAGGAGTTAATATAGGTAACACCTCTTTTTTTTAAAATACATTTCAAGATCAACATGAAATGGTAATTAACCTCTCAAAAAATTCTTATTAACTTGGTGATCAAAGCTTGGGAGCTTGGACAGTGAATGTTTATCATGATGACAATCATGAACCTATTCAATTGTTTGATGAAATTTTTTTTGCACAACAACCATGGTGATCTACAACCTTAAATTACAATTTACCCATCATTAATGCATCTACACCAATTACAACATTTGCTAGTTTTCAAAACCAACCACTACACACCAACATCAATTTGGTACCCACTAATTCAGAGATGGAACGACTTCACCTATTCAACAAATTGGAACATCTTCGTCACATCAATTAAAAATTGTCTAATCAATCAATTTTTATACCACATTAAAAAACTTTTGAACCTAGAGTAACACCCACAATTGTTTGTTAAGAAATCATTTATCCACAAGGCACTTGGCCTGCCATATCAATACTTAGTCCAAGAAAAATATTGCAAGTTCCACATCATAGACTAGTTTTAAAGAGGAAGCCAAGTTGCTAGAACTAAAACATGTTTGTATGGTCATCAAATGGGACACTATAAACATGAAATTGGGGCTGCAAAACATTTAAACCTATTGATAGCAAACCACTTGGACTAAGCGATATATTGATGAATCAAATATTAGATGTTAGATTATATAGTGGCTTTTGCTACCCTTGTTATATTGAGCCTAATATTAGGCAAAATTTGTGGTGTTTTAACTTTTTCTTCTTAGCATTAATCGATGAATGTTTTTTATAAATTTTTCATGTTTTGTAATAACTATAATGACTAATTGTGAAAAAATCATGAAAAATCGTAAATGATGTCTTCGAGGTGTTTTATTGTTTTTTTATGGAATTTTAATAATATTTTTTCAATTTTCAAATTTTCAAATAATGTGTTAGATTATGACAATTTTTAAGGCATGTAGCAATTTTTCATTACTTTTCTACAGTTTCAACAATTTTTACAATATATGTGTTGCCAATTAATGTCCTAATGATGTTCCAATAAAAAAATTGAAAAAATACATGACCTGCCTTTTTTTTAAGGTAATTTCACATTTTCAAATTAAAAAATAATTAAAAAAATTTGTTGCAATTTTGAATAAATTTGTACTTTTGCATAGTATTTGTTAGTTTTGACCTAAATTTTCGAAAAAGAATCCCATATACATGAATACAAAAACTTTTTTTTTATGCGCTTCTTATCCATCCAAAATAAAAGAAAAAATCATAAGGTTATTAGATTTCAAGATTCCATGTGAATGTTTTTGGTCTAACAAAACATTTTCAAAATTACTATCAAGTTAAGGTATTATACAATTTCATTACATCAAAAACCATACTAAAATAAATTATTGTCATCAAAGTGAAAAAATACACATTATGTTATTAAGTCAAATATGATTGAGACATGATATTTTATAATTACACAAAAAGGTTACCAAAAACTTTTAACTTCTTTATTTATTTTAAACATTAAGAAATGAAATCTAAAGCAAGTTGTATTCCCTTAGTTGCTTACAACCCTATATTTGCAAATGAATTTAACATCATTACCCCCCTGTTAATTTTATTACTTACCTTCAAATCCCATTGGGTGTGTCCACCATAATTAACATCCATGATATGGGAGACAACATGGTATCATAATAATGAATGGAGCAAAATGCACATGGAAAAAAAAATCATAAATCCAAAGGGTTTGAACCATGGAATTAAATGATGGTTATATCAAATGGTGTATGTAAGATAAACAACTAATTTGTGATCGTTATATAAAATTTAAATCATTATTACAAAATGCATATTAGTTCACTTTGGGTTTCATTAGATTTTGAGTGAATTGGAACATTTTTATCTAGTGAAATTGTTTAACCCTTTGTGAACAAGGACCATTTGCTACAAACAATGAAGTGTTTCATTAATACCTAGACAAACAATGTTACTCTTAAGTGAAATACAAATTTATCAAACCATTCACTTTCTAGTTAATTAACTAACTAACATGGAAATCAATTAAATTTTAATTATTTAATGTATAATATTATTGATAATTTCATGATTTTTTTACCTATGATTTATTGATAGGTGTCACTACCTAAGTTAGACTTAAAACTTAGGGTAGGTAAGCCACATAATCAACCTAGGCACCTATTTTAAGAATTCAATAAAATAATATTTGGTCAACATACCATTGTTGATCACACACAACACCATTCATGAAGTTTGATCCCTTGACCTTTGGAATGGAAGTAAACACCTTTACTATCAAGCCACCAAATTTCTTGTGGTAATATGATACATTACATTCTGTTTATCAAATACTTCATTTTAAACATTATAAAAATATGAAGTTTCAAATTCATATTTTGTTGAATTTTTGTTCAAATGAAATGATTCGACTTTACTTTTTAAAAAATTCAATAATGTACATAATTACATTTATTTCCTTTTCAAAAATTTAAAATCATTTGAACAAAAAAAAAGGTTAAATGTCATTATGCAATAACATTTCAATGGGCATTCTTGTGAAAAAAAAAACTTAATAAATGGATTTTTTAATAATATAATAATACTACCTATGTTAAGTTCATTTCAATTATTATATGACTATTTTTTATTAATTTAAATTATTTCAACCTACATTATTTACGGCTATTTATGGTTATTCTCAATTACTTTTGGTTATTTTTAGTTATTTCCCCTAGGCTACTTTTGGCTATTTAATTTAATTTCACCTCAGGCTATTTTCAACTATTATAAGTTTTTTTGGTTATTCTATGTTATTTTTGGCTATTGTAAATTATTTTAGCTTAGACTACTTACAATTATTATAAATTAATTTTGGCTATTAAATGTTATTTCAACTTATGTTATTATTAGTAATTCTAGGTTATTATAGGTTATTTCATGTTAAGTTACTTTTGTCTATAATAAATTATTTCACCTTAGATTATTTTTGGCAATCTTAAACAATTCAAATATATGGTTATTTTATTAGGGATATTAGTGGTTATTAATGGTTATTGCTACCTATTCTATTGGTGGTTATTAATGTCTATTAGTGGTTATTTTATTAATAGTTATTGATGATTATTCTATTAATGGCTATTGGTGCTTATTATTGGTGCTTATTATTGATGGTTATTTTATTAATGATTATTAGTGGTTATTCTATTAGTGGTGATTGTTGGCTATTATATTGGTGGTTATTATATTAATGGTTATTGGTGGTTATTATATTAATGGTTATTGGTGGCTATTTTTATTGATGGTTATTATCAACTATTGTATTGTGGATATTGATGGTTATAAATGATTATTATATTAATGGCTATTGGTGAATATTTTGTTGTGGATATTAGTGGTTATAAATGATTATTATATTAATGGCTATTAGTGAATATTCTATTAGTAAATATTGGTGGTTATTAATGTTATTATATTAATGGTTGTTGATGGCTATCTTATTATTGGCTACTGATGAATATTCTATTTGTGGATATTGGTGGTTATAAATGATTATTATATCAATGGCTATTGGTGGTTATTGGTGGTTATTGATGGTTACTTTATTAATGGTTATTAATGGTTATTGTACTATAAATTATTATTGAATATTTTATGTTATAATATCATAGGGTATTGGTAGTTATTATATTGTAGGGTATTTAAATTTGTTTTCATAGGTTATTATTTCATATTCTAAGTTATTTTTACCTTAAGTCATTATATTATATTTTAGATTATTTTTAATTTTTATAATTAGGATAAAATAATTTATAATAACATATAATAACATAAAATATAAGTTAGAATAATTAAAGTAGCTTAAAATAATATAAGGTATATCATAAAATAGCATAGATAAAATATTTTTAAAAACATAAAAATGAACCTATTTACTATAGTAAATTATAAAAGTGAATTATGTTAATTAGTAATGAAACATGATGTCTACATAATGATATTATAGTGAAATAACTTTCATCAAAGTGAAATCAGTAAAATACAATGAAATTATTTCACTTTTAAGGTCCCATAGTGATTTAGGTTAATAAATTACACCCCACTTTGTAGTAGTGAATAGTCAAATTCAACAATTTCTTTTTTATGGTGAATTTTTTTTTCAAGTTAACAAAAAAAGATATTATCTTTTTTTATTTCTAATGAACGCCAAAATTTGAAAAAAAAATCGTAAATAAATTTCATGTTTCTACACATTGTTGAAGCAAGTAGCCAAGATATAAAATGATTTTTGTATAACTAATCTATAACCATACATGGCTAAATATCCTTGTGAATGATCACTAGTGTGGCAACATCATAAAACTAGAAAATCAAAAACATTGGTCATATTACAAAAAGTTGGATAAATGGCAAACATTAAATAGTAACAACGAATTAAATATGGCACTAGGCTCAACAAAATTATAGTACAATAATAGAGTATAATGCCCAATAAGAAACAAAATTAATTTTTTTATTGTACCCACACAATGATTAATGGTTTAAATAAATTTTTATATTATTTTCAAAGGAAAAATACTAATGCAATAATTAGAATCCCCCTTATAGCCCAAAGGTCTTGGGTTCAAACGTTTTCCTAAATTATTTTTTTCATCCATGAACAAAATGGATGAAAAAAGTTCTTGAAATAAGAAAGGGTTTAAGTTGCTCCATGAGGAACAACCATGTTCCCAAAGGAACAAGGCTTAAGTTGCCTTAAAGAGCAACCATGTTTTTGGGGGAGAAATAACTCCTTCCCTTCGAAGAAATGATTGTTCCTTGAAAAAAAAAGATTTAAGTTGCTTCCCAAGGCAATTTAAGCTCTTCCTTGGGGGCATGATTGTTTCCCGAGGAAAAAAAGGTTTAAGTTGTTCCCCAAAGCAACTTAAATTCCTCCCCGGGGACATGATTATTCCTTAGGGAAAAAAAGGGTTTAAGTCATTCCATGGGGCAACTTAAGCTCCTTTTCTTTGGGGGAAAAAAGGGTTTAAGTTGTTCCTCAAGGTAATGTAAACTCCTTCTCCTTGGGGACATGATTGTTCCCTATGAAAAAAAACAATTTCCTTGGGGACAATGCATTTTCCCTATGGAAATGCACAAGTTTCCCAAGGAAACATATGTTCCAAAACTTTTTGCAATCATAATTATTTCATATTTCATGTAAGCTTGCGACCTATCAATGGAAAGGTCTCAAAAATAGTCACAACTTTGTAGTTGGAAGCTACACATTTGCTCATTGGGGCAACTTATGCCCGTTTCTCCTCGTGGGCTAACCATATGCCTAGGGGAGTAGTTCCTTCGGTGAGCAACCATGTTCCTTCAAGGAGCAAATGTGTTTCGAACTTTGTGTGAACATAACTTTTTCATATGAGCTCTAATTGAAATGTTTTCAACGACAAAGTTTTAGCTTTCCTCGAAACCTTTCCAATAATAAGTTGTAAGCATATATAAAAACAAATATGAGATGACTATGATTGTTAAAAAATTTGGGTCTGTTAAAATATGTTTCCTTGAAACAATTGGGCCTTTTCTCAAAGGAAGTTAATTGGTTTTTCTCGAGGAATAATCATATCCCTAGGGAGAAGGAGTTTAAGTTGCCTTGGGGAGCAATTTAAACCTTCTTTTCCCTCGAGAACAATCATGTTCCCTAGGGAGAAGGAGCTTAAGTTGCCCCAAGGAAAAAATGTGTTCCAAATTTTGTTTCATCGTAAATTTTGATTGAAATATTTCCAATTACAAAATTATATCTTTCCTTGAGACCTTTCCAATGATAGGTCACAAGACTATATAAAAATAAAAAAGAAATGATTATGATTGCAAAAATATTTGTAACATACATTTTCCTTGGGAACTTGAACCTTTCCCTGGGGAAAATAAATTGTTCCCTAGGGGAGGTGTCTTTCTCCCTAGGGAACTTGGGCTTTTCCCCAAGGAAAATTCATCGCTCTCGAAGGAAGTTGTATTTTTCATCAAGGAAATTTTCTTACTCCATGAGGAACTTGTTTGAGATTGGCATTTAATTTTCTTTCACCTAGGGAAAATACTTGTTAAGGGCAATTAACTTTTAAAACTATTTAAATGTTCTATGGATTTTTTCTATTCATTTCGTTTGTTGGAATAATTAGAAAATTGATTAAACCTTGGACCTTTGGGTTGAAAGGAAAATTCTAATCAATACATCACATGTTTTTTTCTGTAAAACTTTTGTGTAAAAAATATATTTACAACATTAATCATTGTGTAGGTACAATAGAAAAAACTCCAAATTTATTTTCATGTTGGTCATTGTATTACAAATGTGTTGAACCCAATGCCGCATTTGTTTCATTGATATTATTTTAGTGTTTGCTATTTAAATAAGGGTGTTAAAAACAAATTTTTATGTGACAATGGGCAACAAACATTCCAATGTACATTGAATATTAAACTATCCAACTAGTATAAAAGTGGCGAACAACTATCCCAAAAATTAAAAAATAGCCAAAATATGACATCATTTTTTCCAAAACAAGAAACTCAAGTTTTTGACAATTTTCTCTTCATAAATGAAAGAATCTGAAAAAAAAATTCTTTGTATCCCACAAAAAAATAATTAAGGATTTGTATGCATGATTATTATAATTTGTGTGTGACATTTTCTTGCCCTTCTTCCCAATGAAAAACTGATATGTGCAACATGATGACCTTCAATAGCACCTTCCTATCCTAGGAAATTTTTTAATTCACACCTTTTTTGGTTAAATTCACACCCTTTCTTCACGCATCTGATTATATGCAGATTAAATTTGAGTGTGTCTGCCCCAACCGCTTAAATAGTATGTGCAATGCAATAGGAGATGGAGTTTGCGACGCGGCAAGAGCTAATCGAAGATCTCAGCAACAACTACGAATAGGAAGGAGTGGTCCTCACCATCAAGACAAGCAAGGAGAAGCGGGTGGTCATGAAGTGTGATCGAGGCGGGGAGTACGTCAACATGCTGAACCTGACAGATGAAACTCACCAAAGGGAGACGCACATGAGGTGAATTGGCTCTGAGTTTCAAATCATCTACTCGTCAGTGAAGGGTGTCTGGGCAGTCCGTAAGATCTCAGGCAGCCACAACCACGAGCTTGGTGGCAACCTTGCAGGCCATGCGGTGAAACGCCGCTTAAGCGAATTAGAAAAGGCTAAAGTGCGAACGCTCAGTGGGCAAGGTTTAGTGCTAAAGGACATTCTCTACATCCTTTGTAAGGAGTTTGCAAACAGCCACTCGACGGCCAGGGAGATCTACAACGAGCTTGTTGTTGCTCGAATGGGGGAGTTGAGAGGCCGCGGACCCATCAAAGCTCTGGTGGAGTTGATCTCCTACTCTGATTATTTTAGCAAGGTGCGGCTGGTGGAAAGTGTCGTTGACTGCGTGTTTTTTATGCATCAATCATCAGTTAGCATCTGCCGGACGTTTGACACAGTTTTCCTTCTAGACTGCACGTACAAGACTAACAAGTTCGGCATGCCTCTGCTGAACGTGGTTGGCATCACGTCAACTTATGCGACATTCAACGTTGGCTTCGCCTTCTTGCATGTGGAGAACAAGGAGGCGTATGCTTGGGTTCTGGAACAATTTTTCAAGGTTGTGATTCCAAAAGTCCTCTGCACGGACCGAGAGTTGGCCCTAATGAACAGGATTGCACGAATCTTCCCGGGTTGCCACAACATCTTCTGTTGTTGGCACATCAACAAGAACATTCTTGCTAATTGCAAGACACGCTTCTTCGATGTCGAATGGCAATAGTTTATGGAGCGATGGAATATGCTTGTCTCTAGCACGTTGGTCGAACTGTTCGATGCGACTCTTGGTGTATTCAGGGAGACCTATTTGGGAACCCATCCAGCTATCTGGCAATATGTTAACACGACGTGGATGCCTGACAAGGAGAGGTTTGTTGCCTGTTACATTGACGAGTTTCCCCACTTTGGCAGCGTTAGTACCTTGAGAGTGGAAGGAAACCATCATGTTATCAAGTCCTATCGCCGTGTCGGCACTCTTCACCTCTTGACACTAACGAAGCGGTTGGGTTTCATGCTGGCCAATCAACGCGTGGAACTGAATGCTGCGATTAAGAAGCAGAGGGTGCATAAGGCACATCGATTCGGCCATAGCTGCTTCAAGGATTTGATTTACAAGGTCTCTGATTTTGCTCTAGACAAGCTTTTGCAACAACTTAAGCACGCTGAAAAGGGGGGACATGAGGAGCAGCCATGCTCTACGCAGTTCACGAAATCGTGGGGGCTGCCCTGTCATCATTACATTCGTGGCTGTCTAGAAACCGAGACTCCGATTCTCCTGCAGGACATTCATGAGTAGTGGTTGTTGGACAGAAGCCCCCTGATCCTTCCAAATGTCAATGTAGCTACGCTGCCACACGAACCGGCGTCACCACGAAGCTTATTCATGCAGACGATGATGGCTACCCTACAGCAAGTACTCGATAATGGGAATCCTCGAGTAGGCAGTTTGATTGCTTGCCTCAATCAGGTCCTGGATACACTTGATGTTCAAGTTTAAGAGCCCGTGGTTGTGGTCAAGAAACGCGTCAGACTTGCAGGCTCTAAGAACAAAACAAGCACGACCAGAGACAAGTCTCACTTTGAATACGTGGAAGGATGCAAGTGTGGGGTCTGTGGTCAATCATGGCACAACTCGAGAACTTGCCCGCATAAGTAATTGAATTGATAAAGGAACATACTCTTAAAGTTTAATCTGCATAAAAACAGACGCGCAAAGGGTGTGAATTTAAATACTGCCCTATCCTATTGCATTTATTATCCAAAGACTACATATTGTGGAGGATCTATCATGCCCTTAGAGCATCTCCAATGGTGCTCACTGCAAAAATATTTTTCACATCCAAATTTAGTTATGTAGTCTTTTACAACCCCACCAATAAAACTAAAATTGGGATAACAAATAGTGGGGGACTATTAATAGTAGATTACCTAGACTAATCATTATGATGGACCAATCAGAAACACTAAGTAGTAAATATATCATATCTACTACACTCTTTTTTGCACGTGCACAATGTTGTTACACCTTTCACCAATCTACAACCAATGTAATTATGCTAAGCCAAAACCTGTATATGTTGGATTTTTTCACCCAATTTTATTGTGCAGGATCACATATTGAACATCTCTAGAGATATTCTCAAAAGGGGTTGAAGTTTTATTTGGACACTAGAAACATTGAAGCCCTCCCCTTGGATCTAGCCTTTCTTGAGTGTTTAAGTGATCGCTCATTGGCTATTCTACCTTTTGGGTAAGGAGAAATTTCTTTTCCATTGAGTTGTGTACATAATTATAGAATTTGTAAATATTGTAGTACCTTTTTAGTCAGGTTTGGTGACAATTAAATTATTGAATAGTCAATTTTTTAAGACATTATTTATTTGAAATGTCAAAATTTAAGGAAATTATTAGGGAGACAAAAATTAAAAAATTGATGGAAACCCAAGAGTTCCTTGCTTTAGGCTAATGCACCATTGCAAAACAAGTAATTACTAATTGACAACATTTCTTTATCCTATAATTTGGTGGAGTATTATGTCACTTTATTTTTGCAAGAAAAAAAAGAAACAAAAATTATGGTAAAAGCTCTCATTATATTAAAGGTGAAAAAGAAGGTGCCTATAAATTTGAGCTCCATGTAGCTATGCACTACCATGATGATCAACTATATATATATATATATATATCTTTATGTTTTCATATAGTTTTTAATATTTCATCATTATTTATGTCAATGTAAAATTTATTTTAAATTAATATACATTTCATGGACATGAAAAGACACATGTTAATTTGTTTTTTCATATCCAT
>Ga0116228_10004753_pt1 | contig 12072 bp, 8 predicted proteins | sample S1TSphfallax_2_FD_89694 | JGI IMG/M metagenome (GOLD analysis project Ga0116228, IMG submission 89694) | Host-associated microbial communities from peat moss isolated from Minnesota, USA - S1T2_Fc - Sphagnum fallax MG | ecosystem: Host-associated > Plants > Peat moss > Unclassified | place: USA...
GTTATAGTAAATTGTACTAGTGAATTATGTTAACCAGAAATGAAACATGATGTCTACATAGTGATATTATAATGAAATAACTTTCATTAGGTGAAATCAATAAAATGCAATGAAGTTATTTCATTTTTAAAGTCTCATAATGATTCAAGGTAGTAAATTACACCCCACTTTGGTAGTAGTGTTAAAAAGTTACAAGTGGAAATGACATTTAATTTTCATGAAGATGTTGATTAAAGTTTATGGATGATGGAAACACATATTTACAATACAAAAACCATGCATCAAACATAATAGAAAGAAATGAAACATTCATTGTTTTTGTGATTTGTTTTACACATTATATTGGTGTGATATCAATATGACAAATTCATTATTCCATTATGATAATAAAAAATTTAAATTTAAATTTTTGATATTTATTTTAAAAATAATTTATGGTTAACTGATGCAAATTGAGGTGAATTCAATAGCCCAAAAACTTGAAATATTTGAAATATTTCCTTGCAAATGAAAAGTACAAAAGGTTGCTCAAGTTGAACAAAGTTCCAATTCTTTACAAACTATTGAAATAAACTATTGGTAAAACTAAAGTCTAAGATTAGTGGACTTGGTGTGTTTCCTATTATTTTAATTCTTATATAATCTAGTAATCTATTAATTTCTACACTTTTAATTCTTGTAAAATTACTATCAATGCCTTATGATTGGTTGGATCTAGTGTTGTGATGAAACAAATATGAACATTAGTTTGAAGGGCAAATGTGTTGTTATGGTTACACACATTGGCTTGTTCATACTATTCATGCATTGACAATAAAATTTCCTTGGGTAACCTTTTACTAAATGCAACATTATCAATATGTTATATTAAAACATTATAATTACTCAAAGATAAGTTATTTTGGTTTTAGAAAGACTATGAGGTTGCTTTTGAACCTGATTAAGCAACCCATGTAGAAACCAAATTCTTCATATGCCTTAAAACTTTGACTACAATAATGATTATACAAGCAAATTGGACAACCATTTTATTACTTAGCAACACATGTGAAAACACTACATGAGGAATTGAAACTGAAAAAAGTTACACATATCTATATGTACATATTTCAAGTGGCATAGGATGTACATTCAGCTTGAAGTTGTAAAACCCAACTTCCTCAATTCCAACCTAGTTTGGTAAATCCTTGGGTAAAGCACCACACAAACTTCAAGACTTGTAACATAACAATTCAATTGACCACCCCAACTTCATATGTAGGAAGGCCTTCTGCAATAATAAAAGGTTGATATGTCTTAACTGGGATTTATACAACACAACTTTAACAAGGCAAAAGGTTCTTATGTATGACTACCTACAAACAATCATCATGACTCTCCTTGTCATTTTATGTGCAAACAAAGGCAATAAATTTGCTTCCAAATGTGTATTCCACTAAAACCTGTTTTCTATAGAAGTCTTGATGCATAGCAACCCCGACCAACATAAGCAACTTGAACAAACTAGCCATGAACATAACGAGTGCAAGATTACTAGTTTTGTCACACCAAGGTCATCTTGCAAACACTTGCAACAATACATCCCATCATTGTTGTGAATTCTAACATAGCTTGGGAAAGGACGACAATGACAATTACATGTTTTTGAAAGTAATAATTTCTTCTTCCCTCCGTCTCTCTAGCTTCCATATAGGAAGGTCATGTTGTTAAAAAATAAAAAGGTTCCATTACTATCCAAGATATGCAAGAAAATAGGGTTGAGGTCTCAAACTCACCTTCACTTTCTCAAAGTCAAACAATTCAAATTTCAAAAAATAAAATTGAACCCTTTGGAAAGTTAGTTGCAACAATCTTTGGATTAGCACAATGCAAATCAGGCTATATTTTTTAGTTGCAAACAAACAAGACATTGGTTGGGACCATAGTTGAAAAGCTTACATCATCTAGACTAATGTTTAGTTATATGTGAAACAACTAGATATAACCTACCAAAATGACCACCAAAACCAGTGGCCCAAATCTATGTATGTAGTCAAACATCTTGTCATTTTTCTTACAATTGCCACTATTACTACATTCCAATAGCTGTGAGCATCAAAATTATGGAACGTGCATCTTTTGACTCCCCAAGTTGTAATGGTAAAAGAGAAAGATGAATGTTCCAAAAGCACTTGAGAAATGAGAGGAGGTGTTCTTCCCATCCAACTATCATTTTTCTTTTTCCCAAAACCATCCTCAAGGGAGTTCCCCTTCCTACAATCACAAATTTCAAGAGGATTCATGTTCATTGCTTTTGATTTTGAATGTGCATTTATGTTGCAAATTTAGTAAGCTAGATTGTTTTTAAATTTGTCTTACTAGATTTGTTGTATGTGGGTTGTTGTTTTACAAACCATAAATTTGTGTAAGCCTCAAGATATGATGATGTTGTGAGGAAGTTAATTAAATATATTGTTAGTGTTTTTTTGGGAGAGGTGGGAAAATTGTTGGGATTGAGATAGATGGCGTTTTCAAGTTGGGTTCCCTGAGCATTTTGTGTATTGAGGGGATTGAAAATATTAACTAATGTTTCCAAGTTGGGTTCCATTGACATTGTCTATGTGTCTTTAAAGCTTAGGTGGAATTTTAGAGTGGAGGATGTGACACAACAAACTATTGAATGTGATGATTAAATTCTACACAAAAAGTTTAAATATGATCCAAAAAGGCCTCACATACTTCTTTAATTTTAACATTTTGTGAGTGTTTGTTTAACATTAGGAACTTGAATGTACAAGGCTTTCATTAATTCATAGTTGCTTGTGGATATTTGTAATCAAAGACGAATTAGACATTTTGATTGTTGTATTTTACCATTGCATTTGGCCTCTGAAATTAGTTTGAATAATTTCAAATTATGAAATTTTTTTCATTTAAAATTCATTAAAAAAATACATACCCATTTTTAAATCCAAAAGGGAGTCTGTGATAGAGGGTTACCAAACCCTACCCATCTAACCAATTTTTTTTGGATGGGTTATTGATAGGAACAAGAGGGATTTTATGGGAATTGTTTGGGAACTTGACAAGAACAAAAGGATCTTGATGGGTTATTGGTGGGAACAAGAGGAATTTGATGGGAACAGTTTGGGAACTTGATGGGAAATCAAGCTTGATAGGGTGCTTGCTTCCCATGTATGGAATTTCTAGTAACAAATTGCCTAGAGGGCAGGGAGAGAAAAAAAAAAGATGGAGTAGCTAAAAAGGTGGGCAGACTATGTGTGCATTCATGTGCACATTTTGTCTTCCTGCCCGCCTTTCTTTCTGCCAGCGGATTTCAAGGAGCGGGCAGGCAGGAAGGCAGAACCCAGGGCTTTCACAGTCATGTGCCCTAAACCCTAAACAGCAAAGAAGTGCTCTTCTTGTCCTTTCCTTGCCAACGAATAAACAGACACACACACAAGACAAACTTTAGGGTTTGGTGGGTGGAGAAAGTGGACATCTCCGGAGCCCAGTATTTGCCTTCAAAAACTTCGACCCAGTTTTTCCATCGTTATCATCATTGCACTTGCAAGAGGTGAGTACGTTATCTCTCATAGCTGCTTTTCGTTTTTAAAAAAAATGTGATTTTCTTACACAATATGCTGCTGCCCATTTGTTTCTTATTTTTCCTACTTTGTTGGAGACTTATGTGAGATTTTGGGATCATAGTTCAGTCCCCCATCCCACCCACCAATTCTGCATTTCTTTGTGGATTTCAGGTTTCTCACATCTATAAGCAGCAGTAGGTTTCCAGGCATTTTTTGGGGGTTTTTAGGTTTGTGGTCTTGGAGATGTTACCTATTGTGCACAGCTGAGAAAGGTGGGGTCTAATGAATGGGAATGTTTGCTGAGGTTTTTTGCTTTTGATGTGTATGATTGAAGGATTTGTTACAAGTGTGAATTTCTGGGCCTTTGCATTTGTGTTATGGAAGGGGGAGTATGTGTTGAGTGCCATGTGTGTTTGTGATTCCAGGTTTGTCTGGTGTAAAGACATTGTGCGCTTGTGGAGAAAACTATTGCAATCAAATTGCAACTTTTAAAAAATGATCAGAGGAGGGCAGCAGAAACAATTGCAAAGGCGTCACAATACACCAAACTCTTTGCCAGGAAGCTCTTCAGATAGCTCTTTCAATTTGAGCAGTCTGCATGATAATCTTACTGAATCATCCACTGCACCCAACTCGTTGAAGTAACTAATTCTCTCTTTTCCAATATATATATATATATATATATATCAGTTGTCCTAAAGAAATTCTAGACTTCAAAACTAACTTCTTCATCCTAGAAGCTTAAACCCTAAATCTTTCGACTTCTAACCCTAAAGCTTAGGTCTCTTGCAACCTCCTGCATTTTGGAGCCTTCCTCTGTATAAGGATGGTAAATGCTTTTATTTTCAGCTCCTGGTCTAGGTCCTAATGGTTTTCATGGGTTTTTGTTTTGGTATCAGAAATGATGTGTCTTCAGCTCTCCAGCAAGAAAGACTCAATTCCCAGAATTTCAGTTCACAATCAGCAGCCAAGAAAGCAGGGTCTCGGGTACCAGTATCAAGCAACCCAACAGTTAGCTCACAGAGCAAGAAAACAGGGAAAAAGGAGTTGCATCCCAATTCCAACCAACACATGAAATATCAAACAAAAACTCAGGGTGCAACCAAGAAAACAAGTGATCAATCTGCAAATAGGAAGGAGGAATCAAAGGGAGTGGCAGCAAATTTGCCGTTGGATTCCCTCTATCTCTGCTTTGAAAAACTTGAGTCTGTGTATGATATTGTTACTTGTGCTGCAGTTTGTCATCACTGGCGACAAGCTGCCTCCTCCGATCTAGTAAGCCCTATGCTCCTTGAATCTTGACTTCAGCTTTGTCTTATATTTGGGAGATTTCTCTGATCTTCCATATACCTCCCAGCAGCATTTCTTGGGAGGTAGGATGTAAAACTCTTGAATCCTGATTTTCAAGGATGTGGAGTTTATTTGGAGGTTATTGTTTATAGTTGAGGGGTAGGGTTGATGGATTAGCATTCAAGATTTGGGGTAGGACTATTATTTCTGATGATACTCTGTTGTAGATGTGGTGCAGGTCTGGAAAGCTTTGTACATGAAATGGTGGCAACCATGTGACAAAGAATCCATGACCTTGCAATCACAGCATGGACTGTTCCCTCATGGATTTGACACATGGCGGAAGGCATTCATTTCCAAATATTCACATGGAGTGAGTAACCTTTAATGTCTGCAAGTTTTTTTCAGCACAAATTAAAAGGGGGAGAGGTGGTTTTTTTTTTTTCCTTCCCCTTTTTTTTTCAGCAATGATTTGCAAGGGGACACGTCATTAGAATAATCAAACTGGGAATCTTCTGCCTATCAGAAACACTCTTTGAATGAAGTGTTTAATTGCTTGCATGCAGAAACAAAAGATTTTATCAGAAGAGATAATGCATGCTGTGAACAAATCCTGGATTCATGTTCGGAGAATACCTGACAGATTTAGCAAACATGGTGTGTAAGCTTCCACTGTACTGTATGGGCTAATGACACCTGGTCCCACTTTGATGCTCCTCATAGTCATTGGTGCCAAGGGTTGGTCTTGTTACATGAAAACCTGACAAAATTTTGGAATTCTGTTATACAATTAGGATTAGATGTGAGTAGACTAAGGCCAGAGGGAGGATTTATGGTTGAGGATTGTATTGACTTGAGCTGGAGAGTTATAGGAGTCATTGGAATCCTCCAATATGATGTGAAACTTTGAATGGGTCCTTTTGCAGATGTTTAGAAGCAATGTCTACTGTTAGTATGATTTGAAAGGTACAAACATGCAGTACAAGTTATCAAAGGGAATGGCTGGGAGCTTTCATTGTTTTTTTTTTTTCATGACTTGCAATTGGGTTAGTGCAGTGAAAGATTGTGTACCGGGCAACACTATGAGGAAGCTGGTGGAGCGTCTAAGCTTAACATTTCATGTATGCATCAACCGTGATCAACCAGTTCAACTCAAAGGTTCTGTAAATTCTTGCACTGAAATCAAGCCTTCATCTCTGTTTATAGGTTTAGTGGTTCAGTCTTGGTCAATAGCTTACTGATTCCAATCCCATAGTTGCAATTTTTTTTGTTCTGGCAGGAAAGGCGAATGTGGTGTATTTTCCTGCATCTTGTCTTTTGCAGTATCCCACAAAAGCCAGTACTAGGGGTGGTATCACCCTTGAGTCGCTCAACTCTGTCAAGGTGAACTTGTCCTTGCTTCCTAGACCTTTGTGAACAGGCAGTTGTGAGAATTGTTTGTGTTCTAAGATGTGTTTTGTGATGGTACAGGTGATGGCAACAAGTAACAAGCTTCTACGAACAGTTACTGTTGCCAGTTTTGTATCCTTGTGTATGAAGTATATATGTCTGCCTTTTTCTGTAACAAAACTAGGAATGGAGTCAACGTTGACTTGCTGGCTTGAAAAACCAAAGTTCCTGAAGTGAGTTCTCTTAGCAAGTGTTAAGTGCATAAGAGGTTGCATCTTGACAGGGAAGGTAGACAGGACAGAATTGGGAGATAGTGTCAAAGGCTGGGGCTAGTCCAGGCCCTCTCTGCCTTGTACAGCATTGTAGCTCAAGCGGTGCATCGCTGATGGTTGGCACATTATTTGAAGGCGTATACTCGACAGAGATATCCAGTAGCTCAGAGCACAGCCAGGAACAGGTGCTCCTTGTAATGGTCAGTCTTCACCTGAGTGATCTCATTTGGAAGATGTTGGAGCTTGGTGGAAGCCCAACATCTCAACTGGGACATCAGATTTTCCCTAGTGACGATCCAATCTATGGTAATGCTTCAATCATCCAATGTTCTAGTCAAAATGCACTACTTTGCTTATCAAATAGAACCATGAAAACACAGAAAATCCACAACAAAAAAGAAATTTTCTTAAGCACAGTGTTGATGAGTGATTGCATGCAGAGTTGGCTGAGGCCATCTGCTACATTGTCGGTTCATGCTGTTCCTTTTCACATGTGTTTTCCTAAACCATATGATTGTGTACAAACATGTCATATACACCTTGGACTTTCCCCAACTCAAGGGTATAGTGAAAGTGATGATCTGCAATGCTGTGGCAGGACTGCACGGCTGGCATGTTAGCATTCAGCTCCATACATTCAGAAGGCTTTGTTGGACCCAGGATTTTCGTCAGGTGTTTGGCATACTCATCATCAAAAAGTTGCGTGAAGAGATCTTGATGAATTTGTCTGTAGCCTTTTCTGCTCACCTGAAAGGCAGAACAGGGACAGGGACAATCTCATATATTGCTTATCACTCCTGGTTGATCCTGGTGATGTTTGGTGTGTTTCCCAGGTGTTTTGGAGTTCTCAGGATTCAATTGCAGGAGAAAAAGCAGTTTTTCTTCTAATCTCTTCTGTAAGAACCAGATGATTTGTGTCAGAATTTTTTTTATTCTTTATTTTTTTGGCGAGTTTGATGTCCTAATAGGAGCTGCTTTGTTATAAAACAATCTGTAAATCGCCCAATGATGGAATGAATTTGTTTATTTTCAGATGAAGCATGAATCATTTCCAGGAGTGCTGAATTCACCATGGAAGGCTGAAGTATTCTCAGGAGAGTTAAGAGGTGTTTTTATGCTAGACTTCACACTCTGGGATGAAGGTTCTGAGATTGCATGGCACTGCACTCGTGCAGTTTGCACTGAGGCAGCTACACTGGCTACTGTGGAGGTAAGTTCCACATTGTACATTCCTTTTTAAAAAAATGACTCTGCTGGCTCAACTTCTGATGAGGGATTTCCAAAGATGTGTGGGTCTTGAAAATGTGAAGTGATTTTTGTGTGGGGATTTTATGGGAAGCAGTATGGTCCACCCGGAATGGATGGAGAGAGGATGCATATGGCTGTACATGATGAGAAGCAAGGAATCAGTATTTCCATGAACCTTTGTATCCCATTCACAGACTTATGGAACTCAAGCACCCATCAAGACCCATCAGTTGTTATCACAGATTTGCATTTTTCTTTGAGCTCTGTATTTTTGTGTACTTGGTTTGGGAGGTCCACAATCTAGACTGTAGACAAATGGATTGACAATGGGGTGGTATATCTTTAATCTGCAAAGTAGAGTTCTTAATGGAAACATTTTAGTTACTGATGGTCAAGAAGCTTTCTTTCTTTTTGGGCTCCTGCATGGTTGTCCTTTCTTTTCTTTACCTAGTTCTATGGTGCAGTTTACTAAATATCCAACAATTGGGATCTGTGTTTAGTGTACCATGTCCTAAAAGGTTTGCAGCTTCTCCAATAACCAACAGCCTGATACTTACAGCTTTTTCTATTCTCAATATGTGTAAGGAAATGAGATCAAAATGGGTCACCCATGCAGTTCTTGTAGAAACTGTTTAGCTTATTTTGTTCCAAGATGAAGTTTCCCGAGCAATGAAAAGCCTTCACAAAAGATGGACTTCAATTGGAAGGGTGGTTATTTGCATATCTTTTGTGGTAGTTTTGCAGCAGTTGTGAAATTGCGTCTTGAATTTGTATCTTGATTGAACTCTATGGAGTCATTGAAGATGAGAGGTTCTTCTATGTTGAGTAAAAAATCAATTAAAAAACTTGGTTGAGCATGTTTGCCTCCAATGCTCAATGGTGTAATTCTATTGGTTTCAGGCCACCAAAGGAGTTCCTAGTTAATGTTGTTGGTGGATACCAAGGTAAGCCTGACCCATCCAGTTTGGACTAAGCTTCATGACAAAGCTTTCCCCCATCCTTTCTACCCCTTTCTACTCTCGATACATGTGTATATAGACAAAGGGTCAAGCCATGATGTTTGCATTGCTTTTATTTAGTTTTTAACAGTAATAACCAGTGTTGGTCTAATATCATGATTTTTGTATACAAGTCTAATCCTAATATATAGGTATCTCCAAAAATTCAACACCCATAATAAACTACTAGGGGATCAATGCAAATCTTATCTGCTTTATATTCTAAATATATTTTGAATTTGTGAGGTATCAACATAAGTGTTCCTAGTATGATATTGTGCATTGATGGACATAATTTATATTGATATTGAGAAAAAAGTCTAGGAAGAGCTTGAATTATGCGGCATTTTTTATTATCATGTGTGATGTCCAAAAGAGAGCAAGTGACAAGCATCAGTCCAAACAACTAGTGTAAAAAGCATTGAGATACATTAGAGTTATTCATAATGTTGTCCATGGAGCTGGGTGTGGGAAGTTTGGGTTTGACGAAAACACAAGTTGTGCATAATAACTCAAGTGGGTCACTGGTCAAATGAAAATTTAACACCCTATGGTATTTATAAACCCACCAAAACCCCAAGTCATCCACGTTTCACCCTGGGTTTTGCATCCCTTACTCTTACACACTTCTTGCTGTGTGAGTCCTGGACATAGCTTGTCAAAAATGACATTGTGAGGTCAACAATGCTTTAGATGGGATTAGCAAAAGTGGGAGCTTGCAGGACTTGGGAGCAATTGCTTGTAGTTGTAAAACACGCACACAGTTGGGTGATTTTTTCATAAGGTCGAGAGAGAGAGAGAGAGAGAGAGAGAGAGAAGCAACTTGCAAAATATAAGAGGTTGGCGTAGGTTTTTGAGTTTGTTTCTTGAGAAGTGGGAGCATGTATTTAGCTCCAAAAACTACGAGTGGAAGAGGTTGTAGCCTTAGAAACTAGGACCTGGCAGAACGTGGGCAACTAACTATGGAACTAGAGTGGGAATTTTGAATAGCTTGCAAAGTGTGGGTGACTACTTGCAAAGTGTGGGTGACTACTTACAAAACCAAAGTGGGGATTTTTAGTAGCTTGCAAAGTTTGGGAGGTTGATTGTGAAATTATAGGGAAATTAGAGTGGGGTCTTTGAGTGCTAGAAGTGGGAGTTGCGGACTTTGAATGTTGAGGACATGAATGCAAAACATTTGGAAGCACAACTATTTGTTAGGTCATTTTTGAGGTTAGACGACTTTCAAATGATGATAGGTTTTTAGAGCACAACTGTATTAGTTGTTAGTGCACAAGAAGACACAAAAGTTTTGTGTGATTGTATTGCAGAAGAGTTGTAATTGTAGGAGGCATTTCTACTTGTGCTTTGGTCTTTAATAAATTTTTGTCACAATTTTTTAGAAGAATTTCAAACCCTAATTAGGGGAGTCCTAGTAGAATTTCTTGGCATTGTAAATTTCAAACCGAACTTCCAACTTTGCCAAATTCTCCTATGCCATTTGTCCAATTTATTATAGCACCCAGCCAACTTCTCCACATATAACCACAACCCAAAACTCACCTATTTTTGCCTTTCAGAGATTATTTGGTCATATTGCACAATTTGCCCCACCTACCAACCACCTTTTTCATGCTTTGGTGTCTTCACTAAGGAAGCAAGGGTTGGTGGAATTATGGGCAAAATTACAACCATTACAAGAAATTTACATATTGATGATTGGTATTTTAATCATAAATGACTATTTTTAATCATAAATGTCACATGTGACTTGTTATAGTGTCTAATCACCTCAAACAAGTCACAAACTTTAGTCACAAAAAACATTACATGTCACCCACTTAGTCATAATGGTAGTTGCATTAAAGTGCAACTAATATGCATTTTTCATTCAATTAACATCCAAAACAACATGGACTAGTTTTTTTATGATTGAAATGTGTAATCCCATATGACATAAAAAATTAGGATGTAAAAACATGCAAAAATTTACTCAAGATTTTGATAAAGATTGTCCATTAGATGATGTACATGTGGAAATAAGTAATAATTTGTAAATTAATTTGTATAATAAGAAATAGTGTAATCCTAATAGCAACTTGGTTTATGCTAGGTTTAGGGTAGGCAACCTAGCATAGGTTAAGTAAGTAGGTAGGTTTGTTTAGTATAGGTAAGTGGGTAGGTAGGCTACATTATAAGTGGGTATAGGTTATAAGATTAAGTAAGTAGGTAGGATCTTAGATTTGTTTTTGTTCATGGTCACAATCACTTTTAATTGGTTCATCCCAAATGACAAATGCACTTTCAATGTCTATAATGCACACCATGAGTAGTCAATTTTTTCATAAGCTATATAAATTACAAAATTGACCTAATAAACAAAGGATATGAGATAAATTTTTAGTAGAAAGAAAAAATTACAACATTATGTAACACTATTACATATCAACACAATAAAACACTTACTAATTAGCCCACCTACTTACTATCTATTATCTAGACTACTTAATTAATTAATTACCCTTTTATTTTAAGCTATTTTCAATTACTTTAAATTATTCCAATTTAAATTAGTCTACGTTATTATAAGATATTACGGGTAATTACACCCTAAACTATTTTTTATTATTTTATATTATTCCACCCTAGGTTATTTTTTATTATTTTAGATTATTTCACCTTAAACCCTTCAAAGTTATTCTATTTAAAATTATTTTTTATCGTTTTAAGTTTTTCACTTGAACATGGATTTTGTTGAACTTGTTAATGCAATGAATGCATATAAAACATTTGCATCCAAAGTTTAGTTCTATCTTTTTTAGACATGTGCAAACATGCTAAAGTAAACAAATATATGATCCTTGTTTTTTTAGTGAAAGTAACCATAAAATAAAATTATAGAATTGTTTTTGTGTTAAATGATCAATATGAAGATGTTATTGGAGTTTAATATACTATTACTATGTTTTATGTTCTTAATATGCATTTAATTTGACTTTTGAAACTGCAAGTAAATATAAGTAGATGTCCCAAATTGGTTTTCACTAAATCACTAGTAGAAAATGGCCATTTTGCAATTGGTGCATATGATTAATTTTTAGTTGCAAGTGACATTTGTAACTAAAATATTAATAGTCATGTTAAACAAGTCACATTGAAACTAGTTGCAAATGACAATGAATTTTGGATGAAAAAAAATTCAACAAAAAAACTTTCATCCTTTGACTAATCATATATGTATTGTTGCTTGCAATTAAGAACGATTTTTTTGGTGAACAATGGGAACAAGTTATGTGTTGCCACGTATCCCAACTCTTAATAATTAAA
>Ga0116228_10004754_pt1 | contig 12071 bp, 6 predicted proteins | sample S1TSphfallax_2_FD_89694 | JGI IMG/M metagenome (GOLD analysis project Ga0116228, IMG submission 89694) | Host-associated microbial communities from peat moss isolated from Minnesota, USA - S1T2_Fc - Sphagnum fallax MG | ecosystem: Host-associated > Plants > Peat moss > Unclassified | place: USA...
TACATTTTGCATGGAAACAAAGTACATTGTGGAAGTTTTGCTTGTACAAAAGAGATGAGAAAATTGCAAGGGTGGACCACTAATAAGATGTTCCACTTCATGTTTTGATGTAATTCTTTCCATATCCATCTCTCATCCGTATTCTGACAAAGTTGTTTGTTGTTTCCTGAGTTCCTCCCCTCCCCCATTCATTCTAATTTGCTTGATGATATACTTAAGCAGTTCCAAACTGACAACAACTCATGCATGCATGCAAAGAGAAAAACTCCATAAAATAAGCCTTTGAATTTGAGGTCAGTTACAAACCATGTACAAGATTGTGGTAGGGCACATGCAAGTAAGTAGTCAAAAGGATTCTTCAAATCCTTATCATCAGAACTATCACAAAGCACTTGTTGTTGTAGTTGTGCCTACTTGTAGTTGTGGGTTGCTATTTAGTTGGTGCAAATTGGATTAATTTTTTTCAACTTAAGTACAACTGCTCAATCACCAAAAGATGGTCATTACCCAACACTTGACATAATGCTACTTGTGTTGTGTTCTCCTTGTTCTTCTAGTCACATTCAAGGTCCAAAGTTGGAATTGGCCTTGTATTTTATCACCTTTGTTCACATAATTCAACACCTTGGTTGGCCTTCACCCCTAAACCCCTAAACCCTCTCTCAAGTTAACACCCATTGACCCCCCCTAAGAGCCTAATCAACTCTTTTTTACTACCATTTTACCTTTACTATATTGGAAGTGTTAGTTAGAAATATGGTCCAATCTACTCATCTGTGAATGGGATTGCAAATCCAATCCTAGACTTCAAAGTTTACACACTCAAAATAGTTTGGCAATAATTTCACCAAAATCAAGCAAGCAAGCAAGGGATGCAAAATATTTAAATTCATTGGCCACATCCATTTGCAATTCCAAAAAAAAACCATTTTTGGCTTATTATATGTTAGAAATTAGAGGTACTCTCTAGAGAGATTTTAAACTTTAAGAGCCCTTTTTGTTGAGATATTCAAATTTCTTCACATACCCATTTTCTCCTTTTTACAACAATACATTCTCAAGGATTCACATCTTGCCTTTCTTTAGAATTATTGATGAAAATATTTTGTGCATTATCTAGATGAAAGTAACACTTTCCCCTTCTCCTTAGGCTCTATGATGTCCTAATATTAACAATGCCCACATATTATTATTATTATTATGCAAGTTTCAAAAGGCAACTTATTTGGGAACCTTTTGCTTCTAACAATGACACACACAAATATACACAAATATATATTAATAATGGAAAATATTAATATCATTACATTTATAATGATACAAGGCAAGTAAACCTTTATTGCAAAAGCCTTTGGGTGATTTTTCTATTAGGTATAGTTGTATGTAATACAACAAATGGTTATACATTTACAAGGTTCATCTCAAGGGCACATGTTCATATGGGATTGCTAACCATTCCAAGATGTATAATTATGAATTTTGTAAAGGGCACATATGATTGTAGGCTTTGCACACACACATATATATATATATATGCCTAGGTTTAGGGTTTAGGGTTTATATATACTTATTGTAACAAAGTGAGTGAAAAAAAAAATGTATTAGATAAATGCTATAGTTTTTTTATTATAATATCATACTTAGTCCTATGGATAAATGAAAATGGTTCACATTCATTAACAATATGCAATATTGTATAAATGTGAATAGATGTAGATACATATATACATATAAGTGTAGATATATATACATATGTGTACATACATATTACACGCACATGTGCATGCACACACATACATATACTTACTTTCTTAACTTTCAATCTTAAAGTGAATTCACACCTATGGATAAGCAACTTGGTTGATACCCCTAATGTTGAAAATACCCTTTTTAAATAATTGTATTCACATTGTCTATTGCATACATTGTTAATTTATTAACATTAACCTAACATTGCATCTACCTAATTATATATATTCATGCATAGAGTTAAGTCAGGTTTAATGATTATTAACAATAGTCTTTCATGATCTATATTCATGATTAAATTTTAGAATTAGTTGTCAAATTAGTTTTATTTTGGCATTGTAGTTCATTAACCATAGCATCTGTAATCATTCCTTCATGTTCATTTTTTCATACAAGTTTTCATTTGACCTTTGTTGTGTTTCATGTTCATTTTTTCATTTACAAATTCATGCACTAAATATTTTGTTGTATCATCATCAAGGGTTTATTTTCATAATAGTGTCAACAATGCATTTTTTCATTTTTTCCATTGTTGCATATAATGCCAACAATCATTCTCACCAACATCCTTTTTCATTGTTGCAATGTTTAATCTATTACATTCCTTTGTTGTTCAACATTTTAAAAAAATCTTTACAACAACATTGGTAGTGTTTTCTTTCACTTCTTCATTGTTGCATTATTACAACAATGCCCTTGAATTTTTTTTGAAGTGGATTTTTTTTTAATCAATCACATCAATTTTGGCATCTTCATTTCATTTTGTTTGTTAATCTTTCTTTTATCACTTGTGTGATCTTTCATTTGTTGCATCATATGATTGCCAATTGTTACAATGTTGTCATTTGCAATAATGTCATTATTTGTTATGACATTGAAATTCATCATCATCCATGTACTTCATCATTTCCAATATCATCACAAGCTTACATTATGTTTAACTTTTAGAAGCCATTAAAAATCATCCTACTTGCATGATTTTTAAAAAAATTGATCTAAGCACAAAAAGCATTGGTCCTTGGTCATTTCCATCAAGAATCCTCATTCACTATTGGTGAAGTTATAAGTGAATTTCAAAAAAAATCTTTGTTTGAAGATAGATATTATAAACATGTGATTGAAGCAATGACAAATGTTTTGATTATTCACAATTACAAATTGTCCTACATTTATGATTTACTTTTGAATCGAAAGTTTGGATATTAGGTTAACGTGAAATCAAAAACATGGTATTCACAATTTTTCATGACTTGATATGATGACAAAAGATGGTTTTAACACTTTTAGGTTAGTAGGTATTTTGTGAAAATAGTTGATAAAATGATTGAAACATAAAATGGTAAAAAAAGTATACAAGGTATAAATGTGTAGTGCTAATGAACATTAAGGTAGCATGTTCATTATACAAGTTGGCACATGTTCCTAAATATTTGCAATGTAATGAGTTTTTTGCTATAAAGACATATATATTCATTTAATGATGCATGAATATGTACACGTGGTGAATGAAATCTTGATTAAAACCAAATATAATCGAGGAGACATTTTATCACATGTCATGGAAAGATTCCAGGATCTATCAAGTTTACCAATTGTTTAAAAGGCTAATGATGTGGTTCAAATCCATCTTTATAATTCAAACTTTTGCTATAAATGATTATTCCTTCAAATTCAAAAGGTATAATATATAGTTGCAAACCATTGTTGACCATAAAAAATGATTCCTTAATGTTTTCGTGCGGTTGTCATGGTCTATGAATGATGCACAAATGTTGTAATCATCTTCAATTTATCAAAAGGTTACATGGGAAAATTGTTCATTGACCATAATTTTCATGAAGGCATCAAATCGTCCATAATCAAAGACAAGAAATACCCATTACTTCCATGGCCAATGGTGTTTCACAAGCAATTTGAAATTCAATATTTCATTTTGGAAGCATTATATAATCAGTAGATCAATTGTGCCAAAGTCTTAATTGAAAACAATTTTTTTGAAAATTGATGATAAAATCCACCTTTGATGTGGATTTCTTTCCTAATGCAATCATTTGTGGCAATATGTTACACAATATGATTTTCAATAGGAATGACATTTACATCAATGAGTTGATGCAATCCCTAAAACTAAAAGATTTAATATAAGCTAGATGTGGGGTGCCAACAATTAAACATGGTGATCATGATCACATAAATGAACAAATGACAAATAACCTATCTTGGAAAGGGGGAAATATCATGGATCAATCAACATGCTGCAATACCTAATAATATTTAGGTAGTCATAAACCTCAGTATTACATGCATTGAATAAATCAAAATTTCATTATTTCATCACTTGACGTGGTGTTTTAATGCATTAAAAATGGAATTAAATTGCAAGCTAAAATTTAAATTGAAAAAAAAATGGTTGAAATCTATTATGTAAAATCTAAATGTTGAATGTTTGTTTAGATTGAATTTTGAAGGAAAATATGTGAATTGAAACCAAATGTCTCCAACAACATGTTCTCTAGTTCTTTAATCTTGTACTATGTTTTTTTTCCATGTTTTAATTCAATGTAGCATTATCATACTCTATCATTGAGAATTTGTAAACTTGAAATTGGTGAGTCATCCCTTAAACCATTTGAAATATCAAATAAATCAATTGCCATGGGCATAAAAACTTGATCCTTGATGAATGCATGACACCTAATAATATTCATTGTTGAAAGCATTGCCATCATGCTCTTATTCATCTTGTGCACTTTCTTATTTTTAATTTGAAGCAATGTAAATCTTCCTTGAAAATGTGATTATGAACCTTTGAACAATGTTGTTCAATCTCCATTTGAGAAACTTTTGTGTTTTCATTACATCCACAAATACCTAGTTTTTTTTAAAGATTAGATGGTAGGGAAAAAAAAAATTGTGTTTTTGTTTAATTATATTGTTGTTTTATGCAAGTATCAAAGATATTGATGATAGGATGGGAATGATCATTGCTCAAAAATAACTTTCTATTTTTTTAATCAATTCATGAACTTTGTAACTATGCCTTTATTATCTACATTTTCATTTTGAACTTCAAAAATTTATTATGATTACATGGCTTCATCTTCATCATGTGTCCCTTTTTGTTAGTGATTTATAAAATCCATCTCCTTTAGCATTTACATTCTCAATATGCCAAAGGACATTCACAACCTTCTCCCCTACAAAGGCCTAAATTAAATCATAATATCATTTATTGAATTAATGAAAAAAATGAATCCATTCTTTTTTTATAGATGTCAATTCTCAGAAACAATTATGATTACCACTCCCCTTGTGATAAATCTACAAGCTTTGCCTAATAAGAATTTAATTAATTACATTTATCTATGCACATGGTGCCATTTCATGAAAATATTTGTTTTTTGTTTTCACAAGTACCTTTTTAGTAGTTTTGTTCTAACATTACACAATAGATTCCATGTTTCATCTTAAATCAATGAGCTATTTTTGAGCATTATGTTTTGCATGTTTACAACTTATGCATGCCAACATTTCATTATGCTCCCGATTGTTGTGTTTCTAACATGGAATTGCAAGTTCTCCTACATTGTTTATTGTTTTGCCACCACCACAACCCCTTCCTTGTTCACTTGTTAACATGTTTGCTTAATATGAATTTATGTTTAACTATAAACTTGCTATCAAATTTACAAATTCAACCCAAAACATGCATTCATCCATAAATTTATGCTTACATGTGAATTTGTGCCTATTTGTCAATTGAGGCATGTTTGTGAACTCATGTTATAGTTTGAAACCATTGTTGATTTGTAGCTTCTTACAATGTTGTTGCATTATTAGTTATTATCAACATGTTTTTGTACATTAGAAATTATTTGCAATGGAAAATCGGATGCAATTTTGTACATTAAAGTTTTTTTGTGACAAAGATTTGAAAGCCTTATTTGTAACAAAACTTGTTTGTGATGGAGTATATATGGAAGAACTTTTATACACACAATGGAAATCTATAATCATTTTTTTACACTAAAGTTTTTTTGTGATGGAGGTGCCATCACACTACTACCAAAATGATAGTTTGCCAAATTAGTTTTTGAATTGTTTGTTTATCAACATTGATATGTTCATGTGTTAACATGACTCTATAATCATACATATTAATTCAATAAGTCTCTGTGTCTGTGACGGAGGTTTTGGGGGGTGGGGGAAGGGAGAGGCCGGTGAAGCAGCGGGCGATTTCTTCAGTTAGTTTGTCTGTCGAGGTCTTGAAACCCAGATCCCAAATTGTAAAAGTAAAATAACTGCCCAAAAACCTGCCTGGCTCCTCTTTTTCGAGTTTTCGTGAAACCCGGCAGTTCTGTGAGGTTTTTTTTGAAATAACCAGAACCGGTAGCGGTTCTTTGATTTTGAATTTTTTTCAAATACCCGGAACTTGTGATTCTTTGACTCCGAGTTTTAATTCTTTTAATTCCCATTTTACAAATACCCAGACGTGGAGGTTATTCCACATATCAAATACCCGCCCAACACTGCTTATATAATTATGTTTATATAATAGAAATATCCGTCAAAATGATCCTTTGGGGGGGGGGCCTTCTTTCAACCCCAACCTCTTTCTCGATCTCTAAAAACATTGTTAATTTGCAAAGTAATGAGATTTTATTCAATATTAGAAATATAACATGGTGGAAGGCAAAAGATTGAATGCACCAAAAGATTCTAAAATATTTTATAGATGGAGTACACAAACAGAACAACAACAAGAGTTATTAATTGGTTGAAACAATTAACGGGTACCCACTAGTTTCAAATAGATTTTTCCACTAACATTTTCATTTACCTTTATGTTATCAACTTTTGATAAACATTGTGTTAACTTGTCACATAGGCATTACACATTGACAATTTACCAATGTCCATGAATATGTATGCTTAAACAAAGTGACCAAACCATTGATTTACCATTAAGCCAATATCTAAGTGTGAATTGACTTAAAATTTTGGGTAGAACTAGGGTTTCTCAACAACCTAAACCTTTTTTATATAACTAACAAATTGCAAATCCAATTCCTTACTATGAACATTTATACATTTCCCACCCTATTACCAACCAATTTTAATCAATGAATCACTTGGTGGGTAGGTAATGTTGAACCCATTTGCTCATCAAAATGTGAAAATATGGATCTTTGTATATGCATTACACTAATATTTTAAACTTTCAAAGATTTGTGATGCACATTTCAAAAGCTTTACAAGGAGGATTATGGTTTGTAAGGTATTTGCAAACATAAAAAAAAATTGAGTTTAGTTCATATGTAATTAAAACATCCAACAAAAGGTCCTTGTGTTATTGTGTTTTGTTGAACATCGCATATTTTGGTCCTTGGGTTCAAACTTTTTGCTTTCACCTTGGGGCATAAAAAGTACCATGTTCATCACCATGTTAGATAACAAATTTTGAAGGGCTACTTGAGTCTATCCCTACCCATCATCCATTTTATGTTCTTTGTCTTTCATTACAAATCTTGGTCAATATGTGTTTTGATATATTCAACTGAATGCTACAAAGCCTTGTGGATTTGGATCCATTATGAATATTTGTGAATTTTATGTTACGGTGGTTTCTTTTTAACTAAGTTCTATCATGATCGTCACTTTGGGGCTTGTGACCAAGGTTGGGGCAAAACAAATTGGCAATAGGCTAGGAATAAGCTAAGGTAATAAAAGGGCTTAAACACATTAAAGGAGTGAAAAGAAAACATTCCTAAAATTGTTGGGGTGAACTTTCACTTCGAAAATAAAAAATCTTAAAGTGTTCCGAATTTTTTTAACAAAAGTGCATGGGGTAAACATTATCCAAATCAAGAGTTATTTACACCATTGATTTTTTAGAAGTGTAAATATTGAAAGTGAGCTTGCATTCTCCATTTGGAACTTTGAATGAAGAGTTTTGGCCAAAAGAAAGGTCAATAATCAAACTAGTTGTTTGACTTTTGATCATTAAAATCCAAAAAAAGGTCAAATGACTTTAAATGAACACATACAACATGGAGCTTTTAGAAATTCATTGATGACTGAATTTTTGTAGTTGGAAGCTCTTCAATTGGAACTCATATGAAGAAGTTATGCCTACAAAGTTGTGATATTCATAACTTGTGAATTTTAGGGCTTGCACATGATAATCTCGAAGAAAAATAAAATTCAATGTAATCATCATGGAGAGATCCAAAGTTTACTATGTGGAGGAAGGTGGTGGTCTATTCCTAAATGTGAGTTGTATGAGTGTATTGAATCCAAAACAAGTATGTGATAGAATGTTACCTCCATTTTGATTAACCATTTGCATTGTTTGGTTTGTATATTGTGTATGTGACTCATGAATTGTCTTAAACTCTAATCCTAATGGTAATCAACCTAGACACTTCAAATAAAAACATGAAATATGCAAAGATATATCAAAAAATGAAGTAATGGAACAAAAAAAACTCTAACATTTTTAGGTAGATTAAAATTAAGTTAGTTCCAAGTTTAATATATTTTATTTTTATGGAACTTTTGGTTAAATAGTTCCAATTCTAGTTCTAATCAATTGTGTAAATAATTTTACACAACCTCTAATTGAATCATAAGACCAATTGTTCACATTCCTAAACTTTCCCCAAGCGGACATTTAGCGTAAGGTTTGGGATCTACATGCATCAAACGACCATTTTTAGGGGGGGTATTAGATAATTGTTCAACCTATTTTTTATCACCCCATTATTATATAATTTTTCAATATATACATATTAAAGCCACCCTATATTATAATTAAATTGATTATTTGAACAAAATGTATCCTATTTCTTAACTATTTAACTTATAATTTTGACCCAACAACCAATATATTATACCATGTATTTTTACTCATGTGTATTCTACTTTTTCTTTTATTAGTGTCCACCTTGAGAAACTTTCCCAATCTTGTGTGAAAACTAGGTCTAAGTTAGCCTACCTACACACATCATGAATTTAAAGATTATGTAAGCATCAATGTTGTACAACCAATTGGAAATGGCCATGCAACAAAAAAAATACAACTTATTTTCAACCATTTCAAGCAATTAATTAATGTTGTTTGCAAAATTACAAAAAAAATGAATTTATTGTTTTAAAAATTTGAAACTAATTGCAATAGTAAGGTATTGTGCAACCATGTTCAATTCTAAAAACATCTTCACCCCCATTGCAATAAACATTTTTTAATATTAAATTATATACTAAAATGGTGTGAAAACCTTTACTGTGCACTAAATATGGCTAGGATATTGTAATTACCAAAAACACCTATTAAAGGATTTGATAACTACTAGCATTTCTCTTGTTAACCATTGCATGTGGATCTTGATATTTAATATATTGAGCCTAAATACAATGCATGGTTGTCCAACTATTTTAATAAGAAGATAGTTCCAAGGTTTCATTATCATTTTAATTTTAGTGATGAGTAATTGAAACTTGTATATGGTGTATATGGTAGTCTATGGACCATTCAAAAGACAATTTCAGAAATAACTATCCCATTTTCAAGTCTAATTATTTCATTTCTTTCTTAATGACTACTTCCTTTTCCTATTAACTTTTTAAATAACCATTTCCCACCTTTCCTTCTAATTATCTCCATTTTAGAACTACCTCATTCTTTTCATAATCCACCAACATGGATATGAATAAACAAATCAACATGTGTCTCTTCATGTTTATGAAATGCATATTAATTTTGACATTGACATAAATAATGATGAATCCTTGAAAACATAAGGGGAAAAAAAAAGTTGATCATCACTAGTAGTGCACAACACTGGAGAGCTCAAATTTGATTAATGTACAAAATTTGCAATGTTTGTACTTGGGATTCAATGAAAATTGAAACTTGGCATAGATCCCAAATCTAACTAACATTAATTTTAACTGAATTAAAGGTATGTTTTCAGTTTTTTATGGAAAGTACATTTCAAGGAAGTTCTCTTGAAAGCCTCTTTGTTTAAAATTACTTTAGTGAATATTGAATATGATATAAAATATTGATGAAATTCATTTGTTAGTTCAAAAATAATAACGATGAACAATTTTCATTATGAAAAATTGTTATTCATGATCGAACTTCATCCAAGAAGGATGAAATAGATGATGGACAAATTTTGCTAATTATGAAATTAAAATGAAAATTTTATAAATCCTACAAGTAAAACTATCAAAAACTTAGCCTTGTGCTTGAAACCAAGGTTGAGATGTGCCAAAACGACACCAATTGGGAATCAACCCAAGGGATGCCAAAATGAAGTGAAACACATTTCTAGCCCAAGTCAAAGACCACAATCCAAGTGGAGATGTGTGATGAAAAAAAGGGAGCATTCCCAAGTCCTTCAAGTGACAAGTTTTCACTTTGGGAGTTAGGAATATTGGGGAGTCCCCACTATTTTAAATGGGGTTTGAGAAGTGTCTTCAGATTGGATAGAGTCAAATGTATATATATATATATATATATATCATTGGAAAGGATCTCAATGAAAGCTATAAGTTGATGGGTCCCATTGCCAAAATAAAAGAGTTTCCCCAAATAAAAGTTAGGGTTGTATGAAAGGTCAAGACAAAAAAGTGTTGAAATGATTTGCAACCATATATAGTGAGATTTTGAAGAGGCAAATAGTGTAAATATGATTGAAAAACTTGACACAATGTTGGTAAATGTTTTGACAAGGGTTATAAGGTCACATTGCATGTTTGAATCAAATGCAATTCTTGAATGTTATGTTTAGTCTTTTTTTTTTCAAGGGCAAAAAAATCATCAATACGGTAACACCAATTCCAAAATTTGGCAATTTTTATTTTTTTCCTATAAATGAGTCATCGAATTTTGCCCACAAATTGTTTTTTTCTTGGGAATGTGTTGTCACAATATTGAATATGATTTTCATGATCATGTACACAAGTGTCACCAATTAAATCAAAATCTATCCCAAGATGCTCACCATTGTGGTTACATTAAAAAAATAAAAAAAAAAACCCCAAAAAAAAAAAAAAAAAAAAAAACTTGTCATGATCCCTCAAAGTTGAAAAACACCAAAATATTTTTATTTTGAAGGCAATTGTGTGAATCCCAAGAATTTTACAATTTAAATTTAATTGAATTAAAACATGTAAGACTATATTATAGGAGAAAATAATGACTTTCATAGCAATTTGGGCCATGGTTGAATCCTTGTGACAAGCTTGTGAGGATGAGTTAGTGTGTGAGTTGAGGTTCAAAAACTATGATAACCACTAAATTTGGACACTTTCTTTGCCTATTTGTGCAATTTTTAGATGACCAAGAAATGCATATGCAATGTGTTGAATATTCATTCTAGTCATCTTGAGCTTCTCACAATTCCTCACTTTTAAAGGGAAAAATGGAACGAGCATGCCTAGTCACTTAGGTGTTGTCAGCCTTTTATCCCTTGAGAGATAAACTAGTCCTATGCCACCCAAGCAACATTGTCTTTTCCTTGCACAAGACAATAGGGTTAGTGGGTGGGTGGGTGGGTCGGTAGGTGGGTAGGTAGGTAGGTAGGTAGTTAGGATAATACAAAACAAAAATAAAATTTAACAAGGACATGGCTCAAATTGTATGCCTCAAAGAGGGGCCCTTGTAGGTTGGTAAGGTGCCTCTTGTGATTTTTTTAAAATAATAATAATTTAATTATTTTTAAAAATTAATTTAACTCTTTTTTTTGTTAAAGAAATTATATCCAATTCTTTTTTAAGGTGGGTAAGACCCACAGACCATAATAGGGTACTTGTCATCCAGCCCCTTCCAAAATTCCAATTTTGGGATAGCCACCACCTCATTGGTTTATTTTGTTTTTAAATACTAAACAAAATGGAAACCTTCCCTAACTTAAGGTCAGCTAAACCTGTCTAAAAATAAATAAATAAAAACTACTACCAAACTAAAAAAAGCAAAGTCCAAATGTGGCCCCAAAAGAAAATTCCTCAAAATTTGGTGATTTTTTTTTACAGAAAAAAAAATTCAAAGATTACGCAGAATATTCCCTTCTAATTTTTATTTGTCACATTTTGACGAAATTTTGCACCCCCTCAAAAAATAAAATAAAGTAAAAAATAAAATAAAAATAATTTAAAAAAAAAACCACTTTACTTCATAAGAATAAATAATAAAATGTGATGAACATTCCTCAAAATGTGGGACCAATTTTTGTAAAAAAACTAGATAGTTGCCATAGTCTCTCCCCTTAGATGTTAAATAAAAAATGAGCATTTATGAAAAAGAAAAAAGA
>Ga0116228_10004755_pt1 | contig 12068 bp, 8 predicted proteins | sample S1TSphfallax_2_FD_89694 | JGI IMG/M metagenome (GOLD analysis project Ga0116228, IMG submission 89694) | Host-associated microbial communities from peat moss isolated from Minnesota, USA - S1T2_Fc - Sphagnum fallax MG | ecosystem: Host-associated > Plants > Peat moss > Unclassified | place: USA...
CACGCGGATCGGTGGCGAGGCCAGCCTCGGCCACGGCAATGGCCGTGGGATCGCGATCCATCAGATACAGGCGGCCGTCGGCGGACAACCGGGCAAGGATGGCCCGGGCGTGACCGCCCCGACCGAATGTCCCGTCCAGATAACGCCCGTTCTCGCGCAAGGCGAGGCCCTCCACCGCTTCTTCGAGCATCACCGGGATGTGCACTTCGCGCCCCGCCATCGCCACATCCCGCTCCCGTTCTACTTCTTAAGTTCAGTTAGTCGTTACAACCGCAGCTCCGCCATGTCGTCGCTGATCTCGTCCTCGCCGATCGTCTGCCTGATCTTGGCGAGGTGGGCCTGTTCGCTCCAAAGCTCGAACTTGTTGCCCATGCCCAGCAACACGGCTTTTTTTTCTATGCCCGCCGCGGCGCGCTGACTGGCCGGAAGGAGGACGCGTGCTGCGCCGTCGGGTTCGACGATCGCGGCTGCGCCCACCAGCTTCATCTGCAACGCACGGTGGACGGCCTTCACGCTGGGCAGCGCATTGACCTGGTCGCGGACCTGCTCCCACTCGGCATACGGGAAAATCCAAAGGCATCCCGTCTCGAATGGGTTGTAGGTAATCACCAGACGGTTTGCGCAGGCGTCAGCCACCAGATCCCGATAAGAAGTCGGAATCGTCAGACGACCTTTGTCGTCGACCGTGATGGCGGTTTCGCCTTGAAACATGTCTGCTGGCTACCCCACTAAATCCCACGATTTCACACTGGAGCCCACGATAGTCTCGCCCCTTGAGACTGTCAAGGAATTTTTTCTTGTGAATCAAAGAGAAAGCTGCCATTCATGACCAATTCCAGCCTTTTCTGAGGAACCAGCGGAAGGTGGTTGAATCGCGGGGATTTTTTGACGGAAACGCCTGTGCGAAGGCGTCCCGCACGCCGTGAAATTGACGTGTAGGCGGCAGGAGGTTGTGGAGATTCGTGGGAGAAGCGCGATCGGGGCATGGGATGCCCCGATCGCAACGAAAGGTTGGAGTCGGCCTGTAAGCCGGGTTCTGTACGTCTTGCGACGAGACAGTCATTCTTCTCGGCCTGGCGTCACCGCCAGGCTCTAGCAACCTACCCGGGAACGACGCGGGCCGCGTCATGGTTCCCTTATTTGGTCTTGCTCCGGGTGGGGTTTACCGTGCCGTGCGACGTTAGCCCCGCACGCGGTGCGCTCTTACCGCACCCTTTCACCCTTACCTGATCCCCTTGCGGGGCCATCGGCGGTCTGCTCTCTGTTGCACTGGCCGTCAGCTCACGCTGCCCAGGAGTTACCTGGCACCCTGCCCTGTGGAGCCCGGACTTTCCTCGATGCACACAAGGTGCGACGCGACTGTCCGGCCGACTCCACCGCCGATTATACGCCATGCTCGCTAGAATGACCGGCCCGTCACCGCGGAAACCCCGATGTCCTCCTCCCGCCCCGGCACCCTGCACGTCGTCGCCACGCCCATCGGGCATCGTGACGACATCAGCGCACGCGCCATCGAGACCCTGCGCAAGGTGGCCGTGATCGCCGCGGAAGACACCCGGCATACCCGTCCGCTGCTCCAGCACCTGGGCATCGATACACCACTGGTGGCACTGCACGACCACAACGAGCGCACGGCGGTTGATGCGCTGGTGGAGCGTCTGCGACAAGGCGACGACGTGGCCCTGGTGTCCGATGCCGGTACGCCGCTTATCAGTGATCCGGGGTTTCGCCTGGTGCGCGCCGTGCGGGCTGCCGGCCTGAAGGCCAGTCCCGTGCCGGGCCCCAGCGCCGTCGTCGCCGCGCTGTCGGTGGCGGGCCTGCCGAGCGATCGATTCATCTTCGAAGGCTTCCTGCCCGCCAAGGGTGGCGCACGGCGTTCGCGCCTGACCGAACTGGCCGGCGAATCGCGCACGCTTATCTTCTATGAGTCGTCGCATCGCATCGTCGAGTGCCTGGAAGACATGCGCGAGGTGTTCGGCGCCGACCGCGAGGCGGTGATGGCGCGCGAGCTGACCAAGCTGTTCGAGACGGTGCTCGGTGCACCGCTGGGCGAGCTGGTGGAGCGCGTCACCGCAGACCCGAACCAGCAGAAGGGCGAGTTCGTGGTGATGGTGGCCGGTCGTGAGGCGGGTGAAGACGAACGCCTGGCCGAGGGGCTGCGGGTGTTCGGCATCCTCAAAGAGGAACTGCCGCCGGCCAAGGCTGCGAAGCTGGCGGCAGCGATTACCGGTGCGCCGCGCAAGGCGCTTTACGGGGCTTGAGCTTCCTGCCAGCCGACATTCGGCTTCGCCGGTCGCGCGCAGGCGCGCTCCTACACAGGCCTCCCTGTAGGAGCGCGCCTGCGCGCGACCGGTCACAACGCATACGCCAAACCCCACGTGGCCTGCGCCCTCCTCCGATAAACCGCCCCCTACCGCCACGTCACACCCCGCGCCCGATCACGCCGGGCTCGCGAAGCGATGGGCTATGATCCGGGCGTTTCGGCGCCGGAGGGCGCCTCCCGCGTTACCAAAGGAAACTCCGATGCGAGCGATGCGTGCCACTACCCTCGGCCTCCTGCTGACTGCCGGCCTCGCCGGCTGCGCCACCCAGGGCGGCACGACGACCCAGCCCCACGGCACGGCACCCACCGGCGAGGCCACCCAGGCCGCGCAGGCGCTCTACACCAAGGGCCAGTTCGACCAGGCGGCGCAGGCCTACCTCGCCCTGGCCAACCAGGACTCCGATCATCGGGACTACTTCCGCCTGCTCGCCGCCGAGTCGTACCGGCAGGAAGGCGCCCTCGACCGCGCCGCCCCGGTGCTCGGTGACATTCGCCGCTCGCGACTGGAAGGCGAGGACGCCCTGCGCTTCGACGCCCTTCGCGCCGAACTCGCCCTGAAGAAGAACGACCCGGCCACCGCCCTGTCGCTTACCGGCAAGCCGTCGTCGCGCGTGTCCCCGCAGATCGAACAGCGCCTGACCGAACTGCATGCCCGCGCCCAGGCCGCATCGGGCGATCCGTGGAGCGCCGCCCAGACCCGCGTCGATCTTGACGGCCAATTGCGCGGCATCGACCGCGAACAGAATCGCAAGGAGATCCTCGCCCTGCTCACCGGCCTCGGCGCCGAACCGCTGGCCACTCGTGGCAATGCGCTGCCGGCGAACGATCCGCTGCGCCCCTGGGTGCTCGAGGCACAGACCCAGCTCGGCAGCGCCACGCGCTCGCCTGCCGTGCTCGATCAGGCCGTGGGCACGGTCACCGGCGACAAGGGCGTGCGCGAAGGCTACAAGGTGCCCACCAAGGTCGCCCTGCTGCTGCCGCTCACCGGCCCGCTCGCCGGTGCCGGTGCCGCCATCCGCGACGGCTTCTTCGCCAACTACATCGATGCCGCGCATACCAATGCGCCGCGCCCGGAGGTCGCTGTCTACGACTCCGGCAATGACGCGTCGCACGCGGTCGCCGCCTACGACAAGGCGGTGTCCGAAGGTGCCCGTTTCGTGGTGGGCCCGCTCAACCGTGACGGCGTCTCGGCGATCTTCGCCAAGGGCGCGCTGCCCGCGCCGATGCTCACGCTGAACTATCCCAACGACAACAAGAACCTGCCCCCGTCCGGCGCCAACGAATTCGGCCTGCTGCCGGAAACCGAAGGCGCGCAGGTGGCCGACCACATGGCCGACCGTGGCCTGCACTCGGCGGTGGTGATCGTATCCACCGACGACTTCGCACGCCGCGCAGGCAATGCCTTCAAGGCGGAATGGCAGGCCCGTGGCGGCAAGCTCGCCGGGCAGGTCACGCTTGATGCCACCAGCATCGACTTCGCCTCGCAGCTTTCCGGCGCCGGCATCGGCGCCACGCCTGAGGGGGATACCGATGGTGGTGTCTTCCTCAGCATGAAACCGCAGCAGGCCCGCCTGCTGATGCCGCAGCTGCGCCTGACCCGCAACACGCAGCCGGTGTTCGCCACCTCGCACGTCTACACGGGCAGCGATGATGCGGCAGCGGACCGCGACCTCGAAGGGGTGGAGTTCTGCGACGCGCCCTGGCTGTTCGACGCACAGCCGGGCCTGCCGCGCCGCGCCGATCTGGCCGGCGCGATCCCCGCCACCCGGGGCGTGGCCGCCCGTCTGTTCGCCTTCGGCATGGATGCGTGGGGGCTGGTGCCTTACATCGACTGGATGCGCGGCCACCCGGGCAGCTACCTGCCGGGTGCCACCGGCCAGCTGGTGGCCGATGAATTCGGTCGCGTGCGCCGCGTACTCATCTGGGCGCGCTTCACTGACGGCGTGGCCCGTCCGGTCGCCGGTAGTCTCGAACTCGAAGCGCCGGCCACGGCTCCCACCGTCGAGAGCGGTGGCGGCTGATTTCCCACCGGCGCGGACAGGAGTCCGCGTTGAAAGCACCTCGTAAAACCACCCCGCGCCGCGCCACCGGAGACCACTTCGAAGGCGCGGCGCTTTCGTTTCTGCAGGCGCGCGGGTTGCGCCTTATACAAGCCAATTTCCTTTGCAGGCATGGCGAGATCGATCTCGTGATGCGCGATGGCGAGGTGGTCGTGTTCGTCGAGGTGCGTTACCGGCGCGGTAGCGCGTTCGGCGGGGCGCTGGCATCGGTCACGGCGGCCAAGCGGCGGCGCATCGTGAGCGCGGCGCATATCTGGCTGGCGGGGAGGCCGTTCGATGCGCACAGGCCGTGCCGGTTTGATGTGGTGGGGTTTGAGGGTGCGGCGGTGGAGTGGTTGCGGGGGGCGTTTGATGCGTAATCCGGTCGCGCGCAAGGCGCGCTCCTACACAAGCCGCCTCGTAGAAGCGCGCCCGCACGCAACCAGACCAAAGCGGCCCCTGTAGGAGCGCGCCTCGCGCGCGACCGGACCGAAGCGGCGTTTGCAGGAACACGCCTCGCGCGCCCGGTCACACTAGCATCAAGCCGCCACCAGAAACGCCTCACGCCCCAGCTTCGCCAGGTCCGCCACCGACTCCACGGTGATATCCGGCGGCGTCTCCACCAGCTCCTTGCCCGCGGCCGCCGCGTAATGCCCCTGCTTCACGAACACGGTGGTGACGCGATCACCCAGCAGCTTCTTCAGCGCCACGAGAATACGCGGCTTGTCATCCACCATCACGTAATGATCGGCCGGATACCGTGCCTGCATATCTTCGAGCATCTCTTCCTTGTGCACGTAGATCAGCACGTCTTCCCGGAAGGCTTCCCACAACCCCGCACGGCGGATCTTGCGCGGCTGGAACACCGTATCGCCATCGGACATGATCACCGGCCGCCCCAGCGTGCGCAGATGATCGATCGTTTCCAGCACACCCGGAAAACGCCGCTGCTCGAACGGATAGTCGAGCAGGAAGAACGACATCTCCATGAACGAGCGATCGCTCTGCTGCCCACGCAGGCGCTGCAACACGCCCAGGTAATCGGCATAGCCCACCTGTCCGCGGATCTCCTTGTCGATGGCGTTGTAGCGTTCCCTGCCCCCGGCACCGAATTCATGCTCCAGCCGGGCGGCCAGGTCGGCGCTGAAACGGTCGTTGTCGATCAGGGTGTTGTCGACGTCGAACAGGAAGACGATGGAATCGCGGTCGGACACGGCACAGCCTCGTACGGAATGCGGATGCCCATCATATGGGGACAGCCGTGACGATCCGAAGGCCGGCGACGTTCAGGCCCGCTTGGGCGGCACCAGCGACAGACGCTTGCTGGCCGCCGTGGAGGCCTTGGGAGCCAGCAGGCGGGCGATTTCATCCGGCGGCAACGGGCGCGAGTAGAGGAAACCCTGTCCCTCTTCGCAGCCGGCATGCAGCAGGAAATCGTGCTGGGGCTCGGTCTCGATGCCTTCGGCGATGGTGTGCAGGTCCAGGCTGCGGGCGATGGCCAGCATGGCCTCGGTGATCGCCACGTCGTTGCCATTGGTCGGCAGGCCCGTGATGAAGGAGCGATCGATCTTGAGATAGGCCACGGCAGGCAGCTTCAGATAGGCCAGCGAGGAATAGCCCGTGCCGAAGTCGTCGATCGCCACGGCGATGCCCAGCTTGTGCAGGGCGACCATGGTCCGCTCCGTATCCTCGCCCAGGCGCAGGATCGCGCTCTCGGTGAGCTCCACCAGCAGGCGGTTCGCGGGCACGCCGGTGGTAGCAAGCGCATGCTCCACGCCGGGAAGGAATTCCGGATGCGCAAAGGAACCTGCGGAAACGTTCACCGCCACGCGCAGCGGCGGCAGGCGCAGCTGATCCCAGGCCACCAGCTGGGCGCAGGCGGTTTCCATCACCCACTCGTCGATCTGCCGGATCAGGCCGAGGCTTTCTGCAATGGGGATGAATTCATCCGGAGGTACGGCGCCGCGCTCGGGATGGCGCCAGCGGATCAGTGCTTCCACGGCTACGATGCGCCCGCTGCGGATTTCGACGCTGGGCTGGTACAGCAACTGGAATTCGTTGCGGGCCAGCGCCTGGCGCAGCTCGGAGGCAAGCTTCAGGCGACGCCGTGCATCCGCATGCATCTTCGGCGTGTAGAACCGCAATGCGTTGCGCTCTTCCGTTTTCGCCACATACATCGCGGCATCCGCGTTCGCGATGAGGGTGACCGGATCGTTGCCATCCAACGGGTAGCCCGCGATACCGATGCTGGCGCTGACGTACAACTCGTAATCGCCAAGGTCGAACGGACGCGCCAGCGCGGCCAGCAAGGCCTCCGCTGTTACCAGGGCCTCTTCGCGCGAACGCAGGTCGCCCAGAAGAATGGTGAACTCATCACCACCGATGCGCCCCGCGATGTCGTTTGCCGACAACTGTGCACGGATGCGTTCCGCCACGCGCATCAGCAATGCATCGCCGGTGGCGTGGCTGTAACTGTCGTTGATGACCTTGAATGCATCGAGATCGACAAAAAGCACGGCCACGGCACCGCGCTCGTGGGCCGCGCGCGTGATCGCCTCCGCGCAAAGCCGCTCGAATTCCGAACGCGTGACCAGCCCCGTGAGTGGATCGTGCGTGGCCATGTGTTGCAGGCGCTGGCGGTCGGCCTTGCGCGCCGTGATGTCGGAGACCACCGCTACGTAATGCTGCGGGCGGCCGTCCGAATCCCGGATCGTGCTGATGCTCATCAGCTCCGGATACGTGCTTCCATCGGCGCGGCGGCTTTCCACTTCGCCCAGCCAGTTGTCGCCGGCGGCAATGTTTTCCCATAGCGATGCCGGCAGCGGACGACCATCCGGCAGCGTACGCGTGGCATCGAAGCGTGTCTTGCGCAGCGCCTGCACGGAGATGCCGGTGAGTTTCGTCATCGCCGCATTGGCCGTGGTCACGCGACGATCCGCGTCGGCGATGATCACGCCCTCGGCGATGCTCGCCAGTGCCTCGGCGGCGATCTTGCGCTCCTGCTCCATCGCCACGCGATCGGAAATATCGCGGACGATGGCCTGGCATACCTGGCGAGAACCCCACACCACGAGACTGCTCTGCGTTTCCACGGGGCGTGTCGCACCTTCCGTGTTGCGCAACGTGCCCACGCCGGAATAGGCCGAACCCTCCGTGAAAAGGCTCGACAGCTGGATACCGGTAAGGTCGTGTCGCGCGCATCCGATCCAGGCGGCCGCGCGACGGTTTGCATCGAGGATGCGCCCGGTTTCCTCGTCTACCATGAAGATGGCATCGGCGGCGCTGTCGAACAGCAGGCTGTAACGCTCCTCCGTGCCACGAATGCCCGCGAGGATGCGGCTGGCAAAGCGCAGCCACAACGCCGAGGCAAACGCCGCCACGCCAAGCACCGTGAAGAACAGCACCCGGCCCAGCCAGGAGGCGCCGTTGGCGATATCCAGCGAGAAGGCCTTGGCACGCGGTTCGATGAAGCGATTTAGGTCACCGATGCGCACGCGCTCCGCATCGAGATCCGCCTGGGTCAGGCTGCCGTCCGCATAGCCCTTTTCCAGGCGGTCGGCGATACGGTTCATCTCGGCAAGGCTGTCGTCGACCGAGCGCCATTCCGTAATGGCCTCGCGCACGTACGGCATGCCGGAGAAATGCTGGAAGATGAAGACCATCCCGGGGATGGCCTCGGGGATGACCCCGCCACGCGCGAAGTCGTCTTCGACCTCGGCATGGGAAAAGCTGCCACTGGCGATGGAGTCGCGCGCCGCGCGGTCGGCCATCAGCACGGCATAGTTACGTCTGAAACCGATCAGGTCGTCCGCTCGCCCGTGACGGGCGTAATCGTCCAGGTCGATCACCGACTGCTTCTGGGCCTTCGACCAAAGACTCTCGCCGTTGAGGAAACCGGCGAGAGTCACCTGGGTCTGCAGCGCGACCCACGTCAGGGTGAGGATGAGGCCCACGACGGCGACAAGCGCATAGGCCAGAGGCCTCAGGCGCCTTGCGAGCGGTCGCTGTTGACTGGCTTCAATGCGTCGCATCGAATCCCCGATTCCTCAAACCGACGTGATATTGCGCTACTTCAGCTGCAACTTACGAGTTACGCGGCTGCCTCGTTCAACTTGCGGATGGAGAGGATGCCGTCCATGCAACGATCCAGCGTCACCGTCATGGCGACGTAACTACGACGGACGCATTCCTTCACGTGTTCGACCTGGTCTACCGGAGGGTTGCTTCCCAGCAAGGTGCAGACGATTTCAAGAGCCTCCCACGGGTGGGTATCGTCATACGCGGCGTGCAGCTGAAGCCAGCGCAAACCGGCTTTGCGGCCGGAAATCGGCAGACTTTCCGCATATGCCACGCTTTCATAGACAATTTGCGACCAATCCCCGGTTGCGCCCTCCACCGCATAGTTGGTGGCGGCCATGCCCGCGGCCAGTGAATCATGCCGGGACACCTCCTGGCACCAATCGGCCAGGGCCTGGGAGCCCTTGGGCGGTTCACCCGAAAGGACCTCCTCGCGGGACACCCCCGCCGATTCCGCCCAGTTGAGCCAGTATTCCGCGTGGTTCTGCTCTACCCGGATGTTGCGCACGAGCCAGCGACGGGCGAGATCGTCGCCCCGGCTGCGGCCGTACTGGGTCTTGAGCAGGCTACGGGCCATGTACCCCGGAAAACCCTCGATGACCGGCCACACGCCCACCATGAAGTGGCGGGTGGTCTGGGCATCGAGCGTGGCGGCGCACATCGCCGACCACATGTCATGACGGACGATGGCCGCACGGGCATCCGCACAGGAGGACACCATGTCCTGTGCCCAGGTCGGATAGCTGGCGATATCCATCTGCGGACCGGTGAGTTCGAAACGAGCGTTCATAAGTGATCTCCCTAAAGATCAGCTGCCATTGGAAGGTCCGGGCAGACCGGGGCGACCCACGGCCCGCCCAGCCGGTCCCCATTGCGGGGCCGGACAGCCATTAGGGCACATCCCCCGTCACGCTTTGCCGGATACGGGGGTGCCATTGGTCATACACACGACAGCCAGGCGCGGGGCTATCGTGGACGCCCCTTTCCACGCCCAAGGAGCCCTCATGGCCACCATCCACCGGCTGCTCGCCACCGCCATCGCCTGCGCGCTGGCGTCCTCCACCGTCGCGGCCGCGGAGCCACCCTCGGGCGTGGACCTGAAGGGCATCGACCACGCGGTGAAGCCCGGCGACGACTTCGATGGCTATGCCAACGGCAACTGGAAGAAAACGGCGCAGATCCCCGCCGACCGCGCCAGCACGGGCATCTTCCTGCAGGTGTTCCAGAAGGCCGAGAAGCGCAACGCCGACCTCGTGAAAGAGGCCGCCGCGGCCAACGCGCCGGCGGGCAGCAACGAGCGCCTGATCGCCGACTACTACAAGGCATTCATGGACCAGGCCGGCATCGAGAAGGCAGGCCTGAAGCCGCTCCAGCCCGAACTGGCCGCCATCGATGCCATCGCCGACAAGCAGGCCCTCTCCACGGCCCTGGGGGCCCAGCTGCGCGCCGACGTCGACCCCATCAATGCCACCAACCTCGACACCGGCCACCTGCTCGGCCTGTTCGTGGCCCAGGGCCTTGAAGACCCGTCGAAGAATTACCCGTACCTCCTGCAGGGCGGCCTGGGCATGCCCAACCGCGACTACTACCTGAAGAACGACAAGGACATGGTGGAAGCGCGTACCAAATACGCCACCTTCGTCGAAACCCTGCTCTCACACGCCGGCACGCCCGATGCCGCCGCCAAGGCGAAGGCCATCGTCGCGCTGGAAACCAAGCTGGCCGAAGCGCAGGCCTCCATCGTGGAGAGCGAGGACATCCACAAGGCCAACAATCCGTGGAAGCGCGGCGATTTCGCCACGAAGGCCCCGGGCATCGACTGGAACGCCTACTTCAAGGCTGCCGGCCTCGACGACCAGCCCACCTTCATCGTCTGGCAGCCGGCCACGGTGACGAAGTTCGCCGCGCTCGTCGCCAGCGAACCGCTGGATACCTGGAAGGCCTGGCTGCGCTTCCACGCCATCAGCGAAAACACCTTCGTACTACCGAAGGCCTTCGACGAGGCCTCGTTCGAGTTCTACGGCAAGACCCTCACCGGCACGCCGAAGCAGCGCGACCGCTGGAAACGCGGCCTGGGCGCCGTCAATGGCGACCTCGGCGATGCCGTGGGCCAGATCTACGTGAAGAAGTACTTCCCCGCCTCCTCGCGCGCCGAAGTGCAGGATATGGTGAAGAACATCCTGAAGGCCTTCGACGCCCGCGTGGACACCCTGGAATGGATGTCGCCCGCCACCCGCCAGAAAGCCAAGGCCAAGATCGCCACGATCAAGGTCGGTGTGGGGTATCCGGACACCTGGCGCAGCTACGCAGGCCTCGACATCCGCCCGGACGACGCCCTGGGCAATCACCAGCGCGCCGGACTGGCCGAGTACCACCACCAGGTCGCCAAGCTCGGCAAGCCTGTGGACCGCGACGAATGGTGGATGACCCCGCAGACAGTCAATGCAGTGAACCTGCCGTTGCAGAACGCGCTGAACTTCCCCGCCGCGATCCTCGAAGCGCCGTTCTTCGATCCGAAGGCCGACGCCGCGTCCAACTACGGTTCCATCGGCGCCGTGATCGGCCATGAAATCAGCCACAGCTTCGACAACACCGGCGCCGAGTTCGATGCCCAGGGCAAGCTCGCCAACTGGTGGACCGACGCCGACCAGAAGCACTTCAAGGACGCCGGCCAGCGCCTGGTGAAGCAGTTCGACCAGTACGAACCGCTGCCCGGCCTGCACGTCAACGGCCAGCAGACGCTGGGCGAGAACATCGCCGACCTCTCCGGCCTCACCATCTCCTACGCGGCCTACAAGGAGAGCCTGGGTGGCAAGCCGGCGCCGGTCATCGACGGCCTCACCGGCGACCAGCGCTTCTTCCTCGCCTTCGCGCAGAGCTGGCGTGAAAAGACCCGCGACGCAGCGATGCGCCAGCAGGTCATCGGCGACGGACACGCCCCGGGCCAGTTCCGCGCACAGACGGTACGCAACCTCGATCCCTGGTACGACGCATTCAAGCCGCAGGCCGGCCAGAAGCTCTACCTCGACCCCACCCAGCGCGTAAAAATCTGGTAACCCCCGCTCGTGCTCGATGCGACCCAACGCCTGAAAATCTCGTAGTCCTGCTCGTGTAGGAGCGCGCCTTGCGCGCGACCGGTTGTCGCGAAGGAATGATTTCTTCGCGACAACCGGCCGCGCGCAGGCGCGCTCCTACAAGGGGCGGAGTTTTTGTTCCAGCCAGGCCAGCATGCCGTCGAGGGTGAGGGCCAGGGCGCCTACCAGAAGGGCGCCTTGCAGAACGTAGGCGGTGTTGTTGCCCACCAGGCCCTCGACGATGGGCGAGCCCAGCGTCGTGGCGCCTACCGCCGAGCCGATCGTGGCCGTGCCGATGCTCACGATGGCGGAAAGACGAATGCCGGCCATGATCGGGCCCGCCGCCAGCGGCAGTTCCACGTCCCACAGGCGACGCCAGCGGCCGTAGCCCATGCCATCGGCGGCGTGAAGTGCGGCGGGAGATACCGCATCCAGGCCCGCGACGGTCTGGCCCAATACGGGCAACACGCCGTAGAGCACGAGTGCCACGAAGGTCGGCGCCGCGCCAAATCCCAGCAACGGCACCGCAATGGCCAGCACCGCCACAGGCGGAAA
>Ga0116228_10004758_pt1 | contig 12065 bp, 11 predicted proteins | sample S1TSphfallax_2_FD_89694 | JGI IMG/M metagenome (GOLD analysis project Ga0116228, IMG submission 89694) | Host-associated microbial communities from peat moss isolated from Minnesota, USA - S1T2_Fc - Sphagnum fallax MG | ecosystem: Host-associated > Plants > Peat moss > Unclassified | place...
ATGTAGACGATCGCGCCGCCCAGCGCGTAGGGATTGAAGCTGAAGATGCCCAGCAGCACGAGGCCCAGATGCGAGAGCGATGAGTACGCGACGATCCGCTTGGCGTCGTCCTGGACGAGCGCCGCGAACGCGCCATAGAGCAGCGAGATCGCGCCCAAAACCAGCATGGGCTTCGCGACGGCGGCCATCGCGTGCGGGAAGAGGCTCAGGCCGATCGCGATGAAGCCGTAGAGCCCGGCTTTGGATTGCACGGCGCTCACGACCGCGACCATCGGCGGCGGCAGGTCAGCATAGGTGTCGGGCATCCACGTGTGCAGTGGCCACACCGGCGTCTTGATCAAGAACGCCAGCGCGAAGCCGGCGAAGATCCACGTCTCCGCGGCGGCCGGAAGCGACGGCGAGAGCGGACCGGCGACCTTGCCGATCGCGTCGGTCGTGCCGGCGAAGATGCCGTAGGCCGCCGTGGCTAGCAACAGCGCGAGTCCGCCGCACAGGTTGTAGACGAAGTACTTCCACGCGGTCCCGCTCGACTTCGTGGGCGACCACGCGATCAGCACCAGAAACACCGGGATCAGCATGAAATCCCAAAAGAGCGCGAAGAGCAGCAGATCGCGGGCGACGAACACGCCGGTCATCGCGCCGAGCAGCACCAGCATCTGCGCGACGAAGTCCCGGGCGCGCGGCAGACGCGCGACCATCAGCCCGCAGCCGGTCGCGAGCGTCAAGAGCAACACGATCCAGTAACCGGCGCTTGCGTACCCGGTCGCGCTAAATCCAACGTGGAAGCTAGCCGTGAACGGGCGCTGCAGCCACACGAGCGATTCGTCGGGAGCGTCACGCGAGAGCGCGGCGACGACGAAAGCCGCGAACGAGACGACCACGCCGATCCACTTCGCGGCGTTCTCCGCCGAGCGCGGCAACGCGTACAGCGCGAGGCCGGCGAGGATCGGCACGATGACGAGCGCGCCGATCATCGCGGCACGCCGATGTAGGCGAAGTACGCGATAAAGCAAGCCGCGCCGATGACGATCGTCAGCGCGTAGGCGCGGACGAGCCCGCTCTGCAGCGCGCGGAACGCGAGCCCGAGCGCGCCCGCCACCCAGGCCACGTCGCGCACGCCCGCGTCGATCACGTGCGGATCGATGAAGCGCGAAATGCCGCCGCCCAGCGCCTGCGACGGCCGCACGATCGCAAGCGCGATCGCGTCGTCGAACCACAACAAGTAGCGCAAGCGGGCGGGCATGACGAGCGTTTCGCGCCGCAGGCGGTCGATCGCAGCGGCCTGCGCGGCCGGCGCGCCGTAACGCACGTAGGCCGCGACGATGCCGAGCGCCACCAGCACCAGGACGAGCGCGGTCGAACCGAATTCGGGAATCAACGGGGCCGCGACCGGAGCGGTGTCGGCGCCTCCGAAAAGGTTGCCGAAATAGCGGTACCACGGGCTGTTCGCGCCGCCGATCGAGACGTAGCCGGCGATCACGGTCGGCACCATCAGCACGGCCACCGGCGCCTGCATCAGCCAGTCGGGCGCGTGCGCAACGTGCTCTTGCGGTTCGGCCGCCGTCGCGGCGGGCGCGATCGCCAGCAACGCGTCGGGCACGTCGCCGCGGTACGGGCCGAAGAACACGATGAAGATCATCCGGAACATGTAGTAAGCGGTGATGCACGCGGCCCCGACGGCCATCCCGTAGAGCACCGGGTGACCGTGCTCGAGCACGCCGTAGATGACGGCGTCCTTCGAATAGTAGCCCGAGAAGAGCGGAAATCCGATGATCGCGAGCGTGCCCAGCAGCATCGCCCAGAACGCGAACGGCATCCGTTGGTACAGGCCGCCCATCTTGCGCACGTCCTGCTCGTCGTGTAGCGCGTGGATGATCAAGCCCGCGCCCAAGAATAGCTGCGCCTTGAAGAACGCGTGCGTGAAGAAGTGCAGCACGCCCGCTTGATAGGCGCCCACGCCCACGCCCATGATCATGTAGCCGATCTGCGACATCGTCGAATAGGCCAGGATCCGCTTGATGTCCCACTGCCCCATCGCCAAAATCGCGCCCACCGCCATCGTCAGCGCGCCGACGATGCCGACCAGCTCCTGCGCGGCGGGCGACGTGCTCCACAGCGGGGCGAATCGCGCGATCAGGTACACGCCGGCCGTGACCATCGTGGCCGCGTGAATCAGCGCCGAGACCGGCGTGGGCCCTTCCATCGCGTCGGGCAGCCAGGTGTGCAACGGCACCTGCGCCGATTTAGCCGCGCAGCCGATGAAGAGCCCGATGCAGGCCAGCAGCACGAAGCCGGACGAGAACGTCGCGACTTTGGCGAAAATATCGTTGAACGCGATCGAGTGCGTCTGCGCGAACAGCGCGAAGAGCGCGAACATGATGCCGATGTCGCCGAAGACGTTGATGACGAACGCTTTGCGCGCGGCGGCCACGGCCGTGGGTTTGTAGAACCAGAAGCCGATTAGGAAGTACGATGCGAGGCCGACGAGGCCCCAGCCGACGAGCAAGCCGACGAGGTTGTCGGAGAGCACGAGCGTGAGCATCGAGAACACGAAGAAATTCAAGTACGCGAAGAAGCGCGCGATCGCGCGATCGCTCCACATGTAACCGATCGAATAGATGTGGATCAAGCCGCCGACGCCCGTGATCACGAGCGTCCAAAGCAACGAGAGCGGATCGAGCGAGAGCCCCAGATCGAAGCCGGGGCCCCAACTGACCAGCGGCACCCGCACGGGGTTGCCGGGCAGCGTCGCTTCGCCGAAGAGCGCGAGCGCGCATGCGAACGACACGAGCACGACGGCCGAGCCCACGTAGCCGGCGTTGCGGCGCAACTGCGGCCCGAACGCCCAGAGCGCGATCGCGCCGAAGAGCGGCAGCAGCCAGAGCGTCGGCAGCAGCGGCGAGTAGTGCAACGCGGTCGTCATCCGCGCATGCTCGCGACTTCGTCGACGTCGACGTTTTGCGCGCGCCGGAACACCGAAACCACGATCGCCAGACCAATCGCGACCTCGGCGGCCGCCACGGTCACGACCAGGAACACGAAGATATGGCCGGCGTTGTTGACCCATTCGCGCGAGAACGCGACCAGCGCCAAGTTGGCGGCGTTGAACATCAGTTCGATCGACATCAGCACGATCAGGGGGTTGCGCCGCAGCAGCACGCCCGCGAGCCCGATGCAGAGCATCACTGCCGAGAGGCCGACGTAATCGCCGATGTCGACGCTCACTTGGACGCCTTAACGATCGGTTCGCGCTGCGCGGCAGGTTTGCGGGCCACGTGCCGGCCCCGGGTCGCCTGAGGCGCCGCGTCGCCCGCGATTAGCACGACGCCGATCACCGCGACCATCAAGATGAACGCCGTCACTTCGAACGGCAGCAGCTGCGTCGTGAACAGCGCGCGTCCGAAGTCGCCGACGCTGCCGAACACGTTCGGGTCGCCGGCCGGCCCGAGTTCGGAGGTGGCCCGCGCCGGATCTGCCACGTACTCGGGCATTGGGGTCAGCGGCGCGTGCAGCACGCTGAAGATCAGGAAGCCGAAGGCGACGGCCACCGAGAGCAGAGCGGGCACGAGGATGCGCGGCAAACGGTCCGGCCCTTCCGTGAACGGTCCGATGCCGCTCGAAAGCAACGCGATCACGAAGACGAAGAGCATCAAGATCGCGCCGGTGTAAATCACGACCTGCACGACGCCTAGAAACTCCGCGTTCAAGGTGACGTACAGCGCCGCCAACGTCAAAAAATTCGCCAGCAAACCGACGACGCTATACACCGGGCTCTTCTGCGAGATCGTGAAGACGGCGCTCGCGATCAGGACGATCGCCAGCACGTAGAACCCGATCACCCCGCCAGTCCCGTCCGCTCGGTCTTCAAGATCTCGCCGCGATGGGTCGCGCCGTAACCGGCCTCGATGTCGACCGTGCTCTTTTGCTGGATGACGGCGCCGAGGTCGGAGGGAATTCCGCCCGGGCGTTCGTCGGGCGCCGTGCCGACGCCGGCCTCCGGCGGCACCAGCAAGCGGTCCTTACTGTAAATGAACGAACCGCGGCGATAGTCCGACATCTCGAAACGCGGCGTCAGCACGATCGCGTCGGTCGGACACGCTTCCTCGCACAGGCCGCAAAAGATGCAGCGCAGCTCGTCGATTTCGTAACGGGCCGCGTAACGTTCGCCGGGCGAGCGCCGGTCGTCGGGCGCGTTCTCGGCGCCGATCACCGTGATCGCATTGGCTGGGCAGGCGATCGCGCAGAGCTCGCAGCCGATGCAGCGCTCCTTGCCGTCCGCGTAGCGTCGCAGCTCGTGCAGACCGTGGAAACGCGGCGCGTGCTGCATCTTGACCGTCGGATACGCGATCGTCGGTTTCTTCTGAAACGCGAACTGGAAGGTCGTCGCGAAGCCTTTGGCGAGCGCGACGACTCCGCCTAGGAATCCCATGCCGATTACCCCGTCACGGCGACGACGGCCGCCGTGATCAACAAGTTCAACGTCGCCACCGGGAGTAGCACCTTCCAGCCGAAATTCATCAGACGGTCGTAGCGCAGCCGGGGCAGCGTGGTCCGCAGCCAAATATACATGAAGATGAAGAGTCCGGCCTTCAGGACGAACCAGACGATGCCCGGAACGAAGGTCAAACCCAGCGGCGCGTTCCAGCCGCCCAGGAAGAGCAAGGTCGCGATGCACGCGACCGTGATCATGTTCAGGTACTCGGCGATGAAAAAGAGGCCGAAGCGCAGTCCCGAGTATTCGGTATGGAAGCCGCCGACCAGTTCCGATTCGGCCTCGACCAGATCGAAGGGCGCGCGATTGGTTTCGGCCACCGCGGTGATGATGTAGATGATGAAGCCGACGATCTGGGGCAGGATGAACCAGACGCGATTCTGCGCGTGGACGATTCCCGCCAGCGACGTCGTGCCCGCGATGATCAAAACGCCGATGACCGACATCGTCATCGCGAGCTCGTAACTGATCATCTGCGCCGTCGAGCGCACGCTGCCCAAGAGCGGAAACTTGGAGCCCGACGACCAGCCCGCGAGCGAGATGCCGTACACCCCGATCGACGTGATCGCGAAGATCACGAGGATCCCCGCGTTGACGTCGCCCACGCCCCACAGCCCGGCGCTGGACTCCGAGAACGGAATCACGGCGAACGCGCCCATCGCGCAGACGAGCGAGATGAACGGCGCGAGCTTGTACATCAGCGGATCGGCCGTGTTCGGCGTCAGGTCCTCTTTGAAGAGCATCTTGACCGCGTCGGCGGCCGGTTGCAACATGCCCCACGGACCCGTCCGATTGGGACCCGGGCGCAGTTGCATCCAGGCCATGATCTTGCGTTCGAAGAGCATCGAGTACGCGAAGGTCGTCACGACGACGAAGAGCACGATCGCGCTCTTGATCAGCGCGATCAGCCACCACGGGGCGGCACTCAGAACATCCACTAAACCAGGCCTCCGGCCAGCGCGCCCGCGGGCGCGCGAACGTTGGACACGCGCACGAACTCGCCCTCGGCAAAGGCGTTCGCGGGAGCTTCCGGAAGGCCGTCGATGACGGTCACGACTCCGGGCAGCGATTCATCGTCGACGTGCACGAGCAGCGTCGCGAGCGTCCGGGAACCGGCGACCAAATCGATCGATTCGCCGGCCCGCACGCCGGCGGCGGCGGCGGTCTGCGGCGCGAAGGTCGCGCTCGGGACCGGGCGCAGCGCCCGGACGCGGTCGTCGAACCAGCCGGTTCCGCCGCCCGCGAACACGCTGCTCGCGATGGCCAGCCGCAGAGCCCCCGGCGCGGCATCCCCGCCTGCATCGGACGAGGCGTCGCCGGTCACGTCGAGGTCGCCGAAGGCGCGGGCCGATTGCGGCGGCGGCGCGGCGGCCAGCGCCGCGAGTTCGTCCGGGCCCGGCACCTCGAGGTCGAGGGCGGCGGCCAGCGCCACGAGCATGTCGCCATCGCTGAGGGTCCCGTCGGGGGCCTGGTGGGCCGCTCGCACGGGCAGCACGTCGCCGGCGAGATCGTAGACGTGGCCCGTCTTCTCGTACGGGCCGCGCGCCGGCAGCACCAGGTGGGCGAGCGCCGAGGTCTCCGTCAGGAACAGGTCGGTCGCGACGATGAAGGCGACGCCTTCGAGCGCCTCCCGCACGGCGCCCGGGCCGAGCGGATGGTGCAGCACGGGATTGACGCCGAACAGCGAGAGCGCACGGACCATGCCCGCGCGCGCCGATCCGAAAATGGCGGCCGAGTCGAGGCCCGCGGGGGGCGGGCGCAGACCGAACGCCTCGGCGCCCCGGGCGTTGTTCTGCTCGCCGGCGACGAATGCGGACACCGCCACGCCTTTGGCGGCCAACGCCTCCATCAAATCGGCCGCCTCGGCACCGGCGCGCACGTCGATGCCGTCCCACACGAAAGCGACCCGCTCGACGCCTTCGACGAAGGGCGCGAGGCCGTCGACGCGCGCGACGTTGGCCGCGCGCACGAACGCGTGCGCGGCGTGAAGGCCGACCGTCACATACCGCGCGCCGCCGCGCTGCACGGCTTTGCGGATGCGCAAGTCGAGGACCGGCGCGGTTTGCGCGGGCGGGCGCCCGAGCGCCACGATCAGTTGGGCGCGGTCGAGATCGGCGTAGCTGCCGGCGCGCGGACCCGGCGAAGCCTGGCGCTGCCGTCCCGCGCGCCAGTCGAGACCCGTGACTCCGAGGCCGCGCGTCACGCGCTCCAAGAGCACGATCTCCTCGTTGAGCAGCCGGCCGCCGCCGAGAACGGCCAGCGCCTGCGGGCCGCCGGCCGCGAGCGCTTCGCGCAGCTTTCCGGCCCAGAGTTCGATCGCGTCGTCCCAGCCGATCTGCACGAACTCGCGGTCCTGCCGCAGCATCGGGCTCACGATGCGCCGCGGATCGTCGTAGAACGCAATGTTATAGCGTCCGCGGTCGCACAGCCAGCCGTCCGAAATCGCATCGTCGCTCGGCACCGACATCGTGCGCTGGACCGCGCCGTAGCGCTCGTCGACGTTGACTTGGCAACCGACGCTGCACTGCAGGCAGGTCGTGTGCGTCCGCTGGTTGTTCCAGGGCCGCGATTTGAACCGGTACGTCTTCGAGGTCAGCGCGCCCACGGGGCAGAGCTCGGTCACGTTACCGGAGAATTGCGAAACGTATGGCTCGCCGCCGGCCGTCGCGATCACGTCGCGCTGGCCGCGGTCCATCACGACGAGCGACCGCTCGTTCGTGATGATCTCGTCGAACCGCGTGCAGCGTTGACACACGATGCAGCGCTCGTCGTCGAGCACGATCGTCGGCCCGAGATCGATCGCTTTGGGCTTCGATGCTTTCGGATCGGCCAAGCGCGACGCGCTCTGCCCGTACGACATCGAATAATCTTGCAGGTCGCACTCGCCGCCCTTATCGCAAATCGGACAGTCGAGCGGGTGATTGACCAGCAAGAATTCCATGACCGCCCGGCGGCCCTCTTCAACTTTAGCGCCGTACGTATGGACGACCATGCCCTCGGCCACGGCCGTATTGCAGCCGATCTGCAGCTTCGGCGTCTTCTCGACGTCGACCAGACAAATACGGCAGAGGCCGGCCGGCCCCAATTTGGGATGGTAGCAATAGACCGGAACATCCGTCTGAATCGTCTTCGCGGCTTCGACCAGCAGGGTGCCTTCCGGGACGGTGACGGTGGTCCCGTCGATCGTCAAGGTGACGTCTTTGGCCAATTATGGGGTCTCGGTCGCGGGCGGCGCGTTCTGCTGATCGGCGTCTTTTTTCGAAGTGGAGCGCACGGCGAGAAATCCGATGACGAACGCCGCAACGAAACCGATGACGGCCCACACGATCCAGCGATTGCTTTTTCCCTTTTCGAGATCGATCCCCGTCTCTTCGATCACGAGCGTGACGTCTTCTGAAACTGACATTATACCGGCACCGCCTCACGTTGCGTCCTGCGAATTTTTGACCGAAATTGCGGCTCGAAGCGCTTGACCACCGACGCCAAGAACGGTTCGATCGAATCGCCCAAGGGACAGAGGTTCAAGCCCGTCATTTGATGCGAGACGGCCACCAGCATGTCGATGTCGGAGTCGAGGCCGCCGCCGTTACATATCCGGTCCAGGGTCACTTCAAGCCAATGGCCGCCTTCGCGGCAAGGCGTGCATTGCCCGCACGATTCGTGCGCGTAGAAGCGCACCAGCGCCCGCGCGGCCTCGACGAAATCCGTCGTATCGTCGAAGTACACGATAGCGCCCGACCCGAGCATCGTTCCGTTGGCCGCCATCGTATCGAAGTCGTAGCCTAAGTCCAAATGTTCGTCGAACAGACACGCCGAGGACCCGCCGCCAGGTTGCATCGCGACGATGTTCCTGCCCTCGCGCGGACCGCCTGCAATCGCCAGCAGCTCCCGCAACGTGGTACCGAGCGGCACTTCGTAGTTACCCGGCGCCTTCACGTGCCCGCTGATCGAAACGATCTTGTAACCGGGCGAACGCTGCGGCCCGACCGCGGCGAACCATTCGGCTCCGTTACGCAAGATGTGCGGCAAGGTGGCCAAGGTCTCGACGTTGTTGACCACCGTCGGTTCGCCGTAGAGGCCCTTGACCGCGGGAAACGGCGGCTTGAGCCGCGGCTCGCCGCGCCGGCCTTCGAGGGAGTTGAGCAGGGCGGTCTCTTCGCCGCAAATGTAGGCGCCGGCGCCGCGATGCACCGTGACCTCGACGCTGTAGCCGGTGCCGAAGAGATTTTCGCCGACCAGTCCGGCCGCGCGCGCCTGCGCGAGCGCTTCCATGAAAATGCGGTAACCGTGCTGAAACTCGCCGCGAATGTAGATGAACGCGTGGTCCGAGCCGATCGCGTACGTTCCGATCAGGATGCCCTCGAGGACTTGGTGCGGCGTTTCCTCGAGCAACATGTGGTCCTTGAACGTGCCGGGTTCCGCTTCATCGCAATTGCAAACCATATAGCGCGGACGCCCGTTATTCGGCAGAAACGACCACTTGCGGCCGGTCGGAAAGCCGGCGCCGCCGCGGCCGCGCAAACCGCTGCGCGACACGAGGTCGACCAGTTCCGCCGGCTTCATTTCCGTGACGGCGCGGCGAAATTGTTCGTAACCGCCGCGCTCGCGGTAGACGTCGAGGTCGCGCAGGTTCGCTTCGCCGATGCCGGCGGTGAGGACTTTGACGACGGGCATGGGTGTTAGTGCTCGCTCGTGTGGTTCGAAGAAGGGGCGGCCAGCCGGGCTGTGCCGTCGCGCACGAGGCGCTCGTTGGTCGGCCGCGCCTCGATCGGGTAGGGATCGTGGGCGAGACGTTCGATCATCGCGACGCCGCTGGCATCGCCGAGTCCGCCCGGGTCATTCGGGTTCGACACGCCCACGGCGCCGGGTGACCGCTTGCCCGAATCCGCCGCGACCTGCCAACTCGCGCCGGGCGTGGCCGTTTGCGGAAGCGGCGCAACTTCAAAGGTGCCGTCGCGCATCGCCTGCAGCAGCGCGTCGACCTTTTCTTTGGTGAGATCGTAGACGAATTCGAGGTTGACTTGCATGCACGGGGCGCGGTCACAGGCCGCCAGGCATTCGGCTTCCTCGTACGAGAACAGGCCGTCGGCCGTCGTCTGCAAATGGCCGATGCCCAGGCGCTCGCGAAAGTGCGCCAGGATCTCGCCCGCGCCGTTCAACGTGCACGAGAGATTCCGGCACGGCTGCAACATGTAGCGCCCGACCGGGCGCCGATGGAAGAGCGTGTAGAACGACGCGGTCGATTCGACGACCGAGAGCGGCACGTCGACCCAAAGCGCCGCCTGCGCGAGCGCCTCGGGCGAGAGCCAGCCTTCGACGTTCTGGAACTCGTGGAGGATCGGCAAGAGCGCGCTGCGCGCGCCGGCCGGCGGATATTGGGAGATGAGATCCTGGGCCACCGGTTCGACCCGTGCCGCCACCGCGGCGAAATCGCGCGCCGGCGTTCCGTCGACGGTCACCGGTCCACCTCACCGAACACGGGGTCGAGCGAGCCGATCATCACGACGATGTCGGCGATCAAGTTGCCCGGCGCCATCAGCAACAGCGACTGCAAGTTGTACATCGACGGCGGCCGGGTGCGAACCCGGTACGGCCGGTTGTCGCCGTTGGAGACGACGTAGTACGCGAGTTCGCCCCGCGGCGACTCGATCGCTTGGTAGACGTCGCCGGGCGGCACGCGGAACGATTCGCTGACGATCTTGAAGTGGTGGATCAGGGCTTCCATCGAGAGCGCGATCGTTTCTTTGGGCGGCTGGGCGACTTTCGGGTCGTCGATCATGATCGGACCGGGGCGCTCGAGTTCTTGGCGGACCTGGGCGATGATCCGCATCGACTCGTCCATCTCTTCGAGCCGCACGAGGAAGCGCGCGTAGGCGTCGCCTTCGGTTCGCGTGGGCACGTCGAATTCGTACTTCTCGTAACCGCTGTACGGGAAGGCGCGGCGGACGTCGTAGGCGACGCCCGTGGCGCGCAGGACCGGGCCGGTCAGGCTCCACCCCGCGGCATCCGCGGGCGAGATCGCGCCGACGTCGATCATCCGGTCGCGCAGGATCGGGTTATTCTGCAGGAGCGTGCGCAGCTCGCGCATGCGCTGCGGAAACTTCACGATTAAAGCATCGAGCTTGGCCAAGAACCCGTCGGGCAGGTCGCCGTTGATGCCGCCGACGCGCAAGTAATTGGGGTGCATGCGCGCCCCGCCCGAGGCTTCGATCAGCGCCAAGATATCTTCGCGGATGTCGAACGTATAGAAGAACGTCGAGATCGCGCCGAGGTCGATGCCGCCCGTGCCCAGCCACACGCAATGCGACGCGATCCGTGAGAGCTCGCTCATCAGGACGCGCACGGACTGCGCGCGCTCCGGAATGCGGTCCGTAATGCCTAATAACTGTTCGACGGCCAGCACGTAGCAGAGCGCGTTGCCCAGCGGGTTGAGGTAATCCATCCGCTCGATGACGGTCGACGCTTGCGTCCAAAAAAGATTTTCCGCCGACTTCTCGATGCCGGTATGGAGGTAGCCGATCTCCATCTCGGCGCGCTCGACGATCTCACCCGCGACCTCGACTTTCACTTGCAGCACGCCGTGCGTCGATGGATGCTGCGGCCCCATCGAGAGCGTCATCGTGTTGCCCGAACGCTCGACGACCTCTAAGGCCACGCTCACGCTTCGTCTCCGGCGGGCTTGGGAAGCTCTTGACCGCGAGCCCGCGCGATCTGCCGCTGCAGCGCTTCGGCAACCTTGCCCGCCGGCGGCGCACCGGCCGGCACGTTGCTCTTGAGCGCGAAAGCGGGCCGCGGCGTCGCCTCCGCGGCCGGCCCGCGCAGCGGGTAATCCTTACGCAACGGGTGGCCGGTCCAGCCTTCGGGCATCTGGATGCGCTTGAGGTCGGGGTGGCCGGTGAAGCTGATGCCGAAGAGATCGAAAATCTCGCGCTCGGCCCAATTGGCGCTGGGCCACAGGTCGACCGCCGAGGGCAGCGCGGGTTCCGCGCCGGGCACGCCGACGAGCACGCGCACGCGCCGCGGCCGGCCCACGGTCTCGATGCCGCCGGCCGCGGTCGGCATCGCGAGCAGATGATAGACGACGTCGTAGCGCGGCTCGCGCCCGAGGTAATCGACGCCGCCGATGTCCAGCAGCATCGTGCAGCCCCCGGCACGCAGCGCGGTCAAGGTCGCGTGGATCTCGGCCGGCGCGACGCGATGGATCTCGGCGTCGCCGAGGTCCGGGCGAACGCCGGTTGGGTCGAGCGCTAAACCGGCGATCGACGGGTTCTGCGAGCTCGGCATGACGGTTATACTTTCGCGAGAATTCCGCCGCGACCGCCCTGGCGGATCTGCTGCTGAATCAGGTTGAGGGCGTACAGCAGGCCGTCGGGCGTCGGCGGACATCCCGGCACGTAGACGTCGACGGGTACGACCGTATCGACGCCTTGGACGATCGCGTAGTTATCGAAGACGCCGCCCGAGCTCGCGCAAGCGCCCATGGAAATGACCCACTTGGGATCGGCCATCTGGTCGTACAGGCGCTTGATGATCGGCGCCATCTTCTGAGCGACGCGGCCCGAAACGATCATCA
>Ga0116228_10004759_pt1 | contig 12064 bp, 6 predicted proteins | sample S1TSphfallax_2_FD_89694 | JGI IMG/M metagenome (GOLD analysis project Ga0116228, IMG submission 89694) | Host-associated microbial communities from peat moss isolated from Minnesota, USA - S1T2_Fc - Sphagnum fallax MG | ecosystem: Host-associated > Plants > Peat moss > Unclassified | place: USA...
GAATGATCCTAACATACGCCTTTGTAGATATGAATGAGTGTTGTATGGGTATCTTGTTTCTTCTTTGCCCGTAGGGCTGGGTAAAAGTAGAATTTATAAACTATTTACCCAATTTCATTACCCAAAAAATTATATCCCACCCAGATCTGGGTATATTGTGAATGCAAAATTTGTTAATTTGGGTCATGGTTCAGGTACCCCTAACTAGGCATACTCATTTGTATGGGTAAACATCAAATATGCGTAAACTATATTTATCCCACTGTGTTCTTGGTTATGTAGGAAAAATCAAGCATAGTTAGTAGATTTTGGAATCATGAGGTAAATTTTCTAATATAATTTTTTTTGGGTAATCATTAACAATTTGGAATGTGAAATTAGAAGCTATATTTGCAGTTCTTTAAATTGTCAAATAGGTTATGGCTAACATAAAAAAAAATTCACAAACTTGTATAATGTACAACACATAGTAACGATGTTTAATCAACATTCGCAAAAACAAGGTCTAATTCCATATGTTTTCCTTATCACTTCCAACCCCATATTCATCAATTATATATGTGGGAGGAGTGTATTTTTTCAAACATTCACTCATGCTCCTTGGTCATGCTCCTTCTAGATCCTCAAGGCTATTGGAGTTGAGATTTTGAAATGTTGACTTATCAAAAAAATAAATGTTGTCATAACGTCACTATGCACAATAATTTATGGTGCATTCACACTTGATGTTAAGTCAGTGTTAAATGAAATTCTAGATGGCATCCTACATGGCACACAATGTTTAATAGTTTAATAAAATTTTCATGGTATGTAGGATTAAGTCCTAAATGACTAGCATGATGTTACACTATCCACTACATACCTGTTATGACTCAGTTGTGGATGTTCCTCAACTGAGTTACTACCAGGTTTCATCTTGATAACCCATTCAATAAGAAGTATGTCTAACATATATACAGGTAAATTAAAACAATAGGGGACTACTAGGTAAGTAGAGAGTTTATACATAGTAGGTAGGGGCTGTTTTTACTACCTACCTAAGTGGTAGGTAGAAAATAAAGCAACTGAGCTAACTACCATGGTTAGGTAGGGAACTGAAACCCAACAGAAAACTGTTTCCTGATCACATATCATCCATCCTTGATGGTGTACTCGTGGGTGCTGGTTCACTATGGCCCCTTCAAAGGCCTCTACATCAAGCACAAGAACGGGATTGAACTTTGATTGCAAAGGAAAAGACTAATAAATATATTGCTTGGCAGTTTCCAATGTAGCATCTATTTTTATTTACCTGGATTTATCCTTGCTTTTTTATATACCCATCCTCAGATCTGGGTACTTGACCTAGTTATATATTTTTGAAGTGTGTAATAATCACTTAAGAAAATCCAAATATTCATCACATTAGGTACCCAACACAACTTGGGTTCTTGTCTAGTTAGTTTTAACCCTACCCTTTACGCACATCACCCACCCTATGAATCATAGTAATGATTTACTAACACAACACTGATATGAACCTTCTATTACATCAGGAAAAAGGCCCTTGAAACAAAGGTCAAACCACTGTCAAATATTTTAGACATTTCAAAGAAAAGAAGACTACATTTCGAGTGGCCTCAAAAGAGAGTATGGGCAGAAAAGCTTTCCAATGATCAATTTATTCAATTAGAAACCCTTGATTCAACTACATGTTGATTCAACCTATCTACTAAAAGGATATTAGACATTTTACTTTGCATTACTAAATATACCATCTTCATAACATTAAATTGTTAAGAAATGTACAAATGTAATTAACAATATTGTAAAAAATGAAAAAAATCAGACAATTATATTCCATTTCTGGATTATAAATCCAAGGACACTTTCCAAGGTTCTTATTTACAACCAAAAAAAAAATCAATCCAAGTAACAGCATAATGAGACACAAAATCCCCAACATCAAAAACTTTAACCAAGAAATAGAACAAAAATAACCAAACTAAACTTTTTAAAAATGGAACAATTATCAAAGTAACATAATTAATTTCAACTAACAACCACAAAATTCAGCTTGAATCTTCAAGATAAATCACTTGACATTATGAAGGGAATTGGAACAATAAACCTTAGGCAATTTATGAAAAATATGTACAGTCCTTGCATGTGACACCTGATTTTATGTTCATGTCATGAAATGATAATAAACTTCCAATTGAATTTGGACAAAAGACGCAAAGATTTGTCCAAGGTGTAACTTTATATGCAGGGATCTCACTTGGGAAGCTACTGTTTTTAGCCATCCAAGGCTTTACAAAGTCATTTCTTTCACAACTAAACCATGTTCAACTAGACCTACTTATGTAGAAGCTAGAACTATCTCATATACAAAGAAACAAAATAACCCAAATCGACCAAGGATGAAGTGTGATGAAAAAGGAAGTTGGTGGTTTTTTTGGTTGGGGTTTCAAAGGCTAGAAGTGGTGACCACGGTTGGAAATGGTCGCAAGAGAACCTTAATGCTATTTGCAAAAATCAAGATGTGATTCTTTTGTTTAGTAAAAGGACAACAATATGACAATCCAATGAATGGCAAAATAAATATTTTTCAATTCATAGTTTGGTTTACATCCATTTTCCTATGTGTGAGTTGGATGTGTCATAGTGCATTGGATGAGCTTGGCAAGATTTTTGGAGAGTGTAATTGTTTTGTGTGGTGTTGCTTGGTGAATGGAGATGGTGTTGGATGGTTTCATTGTGGGAAATTGTGGAAGGAATGTTTCTTAAGGTAGGTGTTTTGCATGAAGATGATAACTAAATGTTTACTAATTTCACGTTAGATGTTGTTGATAGGAGCTTTCATGCTATGTTCTACAAAGTACACACAACTCCACTATGTAGCCTAATTTGTAGAACAAACACTATAGGAATGTTTGGAATAGAATATGACAACTATTAGGTCATTTTAGGGTTTTTATGAGCAAGAGTATGTGTTGTTATGAATGTATGTTTTTGGAACATCAATTTTTCACAAATGACCTTGAAGGTTTGTTCACAATTGTTGTGTTTGAATGTATGGGGTGACAAGTTGTGATTAGGGGAATATTTATAATGTGTATCATTGTGTTGTTAGGTCAAAGTGTTTTGGTTAAAAAATTGATGTTATATCAATTAATTCATGTATCTGTAAATGAATGAGAAAGACAAAAGGTGTTGAATTGGATTGTTTAAATGTGGTATGCATGCTTTAAATGTGTCATGTGTGATGCACCCGTTGTGAGAATTTGTGATGTTGAGATGGACTTTTGTTATGCATGAATTATATGTTCCAAGTGACAAATCAATGTGTATGTTTTGTATGGTTGTTGGGTGTTGTTTGCCTTGACGAAAATTCATGAAGGATAAAAAAACTCTTTATACAATATTTATAGCAATAAGCATCTTTGATTATACATTGACATATAAAGGACTATTGGTTGCATGTTTGGCAATGAAAGAAGATTCAATTATGTACAATTGAAGGTGTGATACCTCAAGTATCTTTGATCATAACACTTATTTTGCAACATACATTATTAGAGAAAGTGGGTTTATCACACAAAAAATCACAACTCATGACACTTGTGTGAAGTAAATTGTGTGGTTTCATTCATTACAATGTACAATATTATGTGGCATTTATTATGGCATATAATACACCAATTTCAATTTGACACTAAGTAATGACACATTACAATTGAAAACACTTTTTCATCTTTGATGACCATTTGTGATTGTCTATTTAATTGTCAAGAATTTTAACATGTGCAAACTTTTTAGTGAGTTGTGATTGATGGCTTGTTAGTTTAGTTTCAAGTTTCAATAGTTTGGTGAAGTTGATACCTCTTTACTCAATCACATATGTTTTAATACCAACTTCAATATGCACCTCCATCACCCCATCAATGTCTTGATCGTTGGCCCAAACATTGTGGTCTTGCTTCTAATTTGCACTTTCACCAACTAGCAACCAAAGATTACCCTTGCAATTTGGCCATGAGCCACTTGAAATCCATACATGTGACACATTGGAAACATCAAAGATTGTTAAATTTTAAAAATTGCATGTGTTAAAAAATCAATATGTATAATAGACATTGATATATATATATTTTAGAGATCTATGAATTGTGTATAGGTTTGTGGTGTTGGATCCACTTCAAATTTGAATGTTACCATTAGTATGTTAACTATACAATCCCTAAAAATCCCAATTGACTAATTTCCCAAGTTGTTAACAAAAATGGAGGCTTTTGAAGGTTGAACACTTAAACCTTTGTTTGATTGCATCAATTGATTACAAATCTCACAATGCTCAAACATCAATTTTGCACAACAAGATGTCAACTTGGCAATTAGTAATTAATTAGGGTTTGATCCTCATTTGTGAAATGATTATTAGGACTATTTATTAATGCCAATGCAAAGTTGAATAGACCAAAATGGATGCAATGGCATCATAATTTTTAGTGTGAATGTGGTTCAAAATGGGGCAATTTTATTTTAAATATTGGAGCTATCAATTTAGGCAGTTAATTTTAGGTTATTAACTTGAATAGTTATATGATGTCAATTATTTGTATGAGTATAATACATTTTTTTAAAAAAATGGACATTTAAACCGAACATTAAGGATTATACAATTGAGAAAAAATGTTCATTCATTAAAGATTTGTATATGTCATTGCTTGTGGACATTAATAATGAAAATTTTAATATTAAAGTTTTAAATAAATATAAGATTTCAAGTCAAATTAAGTTTCTTAGTTTTCCAAATCACCATGGTATTTTCAAATTTTGAATTTGCTAATTCATCCAAAGTTATTTAAAATTTTAAAAATTGAAAAAAATGGTTAAATTTTATGAAAAATGTTATTATAATATTACAATGAATGGGCTTTAGTAATGCATTGAAAGTTGAGAATTTTTTAATTTAAAAATCTCAAATATGGTGTGAATTGGTGTTAAAAATTGACAATAACAATTGATTATAGTGTCAAGAAAGGCCTTGGACATGAAAATTTGATGCAAACACTTTAAACTTTTCAAGTTCCATCACAACATATTAAATGAAACTATTTTGAAAATATTCATATAATAATACTTTGATATCCAACATTCAATTCCTTGAATAAACATTTTAAAACATTGGTTACATAGGCAGTGGGTCTTATTAGCATGATTACACCTTAGGGTTTCAAAGGGTTGGAGATGGTTGGATGAGACACTAAATATTACACATGAAAAAATAAAATGTAACTTATTTTTTAAGCAAAAGGACAACAATGTGGCTCTCTAATGAATGGCAAAATAGGTGGAGTTTTTTTGAGGTTTTTCTATTCATGCTTTGGTTTGCAAACACATTTTGTTGGGTGTGAATTGGATGCATTATGGTGCACTAGACAAGCTTGGCAAGATTTTGGGAATGTGGAATTGTTTTGTGTGTGCACTTGGTCAATGACAATGGTGTTGGATGGCATAATGGCAAGCAATTATGGTAGGAATTTTCATTTTTAAGTTGGTGATTTTTCACATAAAAGGTAGTTAAATGTTTTATTAGATGTTGTTGATATGAGCTTTTATAGTATATTATATAAAGTACATGCATAATTGTGCAATCTATTTTGTACATAGACTTGCATTTAAACATCAAATAGGAATTCTTGTAGTAGGAAATGACATCTCTCAGGTCATTTTAAGGTTCTGATTTTGCATAATAGGGTACATTCATAAATTAATGAACTAGGGGTGCTCCTAGAAAGTCATCACAAGGAGTTTTTAATTATATTAACATGTTGATGTGGCAATGTAAGAATGGCCAAATTTTGTTTTTAAAATGTTTAAATAGTCCTTAAATAATGCTAAAATGGTAAATTAAATATTGGTTATAATTTTTATTTTATTTTTGTATTTTATATTTATTGGATTACTTTCAAATGTATTCACATGCTACATTAATATGTTAAAAAAAATTGTGGTATAAATGTTCATGAAATTTTGGAGTTAAACATGATTTAAATACCATAGCCTAGGGTTAGTTTCCACATTGACAAAAACAAATATTTTTTTTTTTCAAAAATTGAATTCGTTTTTAAATTTTGAATTTATATATTTTTCCATCATCTACTATAATATTGTGATATGAGTAGTAAAATTATTTAGAAGGTAGCCTATGATAATTATGATGATTTTCAACATGTCAACTTCATATTTTCACAAACTTTCGTTTCACTATTTTGAAGATTATTTAATGATGAAACTAACTTTAAGGTAAGGTAATGTAAACTAAGCATTGGTTACACTTCATGTGGCTCCTATTTGTAAATGTATTTAATATGTGTTGTGAATGTCTATTCTATGAAAATCAATATCTCACACTAGATGACCTTGAAGTTATGTGAAGAAAATATGGTTCACTATTGTTGTGTTTGAAAGTATGGGGTGTTGGGTTGTGATAAGGGGAATATTTGTAATTTTTTTTCATTGTGTTGTTTTGTAAAGGTGTTTTTGTTAAGAATTTAAGGTTATTTATATTGATTGATTCATGCATTTGTCAAATAAAAAGATCGCACAATGTGTTGAATCAAATTATTAAATTTGATATGCATGTTTAAAGTGTCATGTGTAATGTTGGATGGTGAAAATACATGATGTTGGGATGGATTCCTATTATGCATGAATTATATGTTCCAAGTGAACAAGGTCACAAGTCCAATTTATTCCAAATAGTGTGCAAAAAAAATAGGGTGAAACTTATTCAATTTTTTTAAAAATCATTCAAATGTGAATATGGTGCTTTAATTCATTATGAAAATATACGTAAAATATACCTAGTATATTTTTAAATATACCTAGAATATATTCAAAATATGTTGTTATTTCATAATAAACTAAAAAATAATTTGTTGCTTTACATGCTTTCTAAAATATATAAGCATTGACTTCCTCAAGGTGACAAGTCAATGTGTATGTTTTGTATGGTGGTTGGGTGTCATACATTTTGAAGAAAGCTCATGAAGGATTAAGAAATTATATGTATGATATTTTAACAACATGCATATTATACTATGCATATGAAGGATTATTGGCTAGGTCTTTGGGAATGAAAGAGGAACCAAAAGATTGCCTATTAGATAAAAAGATTCAATTAAAGGATGCCCAAGATATGGCCCTCCAAAACAAGGGGGGTCATTGCCTTCAAGAAAATCCCCACTAGACTTCCCACAACCCTACCATCAAGCAATGGAACCCATATTAATGCACATTCCAAAGCTAATAAATGTCCAACATTTATGTTATCACAAAACTATTTAAAACCCAAAACCAACAAGTTATTTACACATAAAAATCACTTGTATTCAATGGGCTAAATTACAAGTTGAAAAGGGTTAAGACCATATTTTTCATCTTGATGTTTGGTATTGCCTCCTAAGATACACAAAGAGATGCCTTTTGGTGCCCATCCCAAGTTTCCTTTTGCAAAGGTTCATCCCTCCCCCAAGATTGTTCTTGCCTTTTTGACTTTGTTGTGTTTTCATTGTGGTTATCTAGGGTGTTTGTTTTAGAGTAGTAGTTTGCCATCCTCATGCTTGTTAAAGTTGTGAATTTAAAAAAGATTACAAATCATTCATGGTGTTTGTTAGATCTACTCCTCTTCTTGCTCATCTTCCAATCCTTTTCCTCTTCACTACACAATTGCTTTCCTATTCATTAAGCTTTCAACACCCCCCTACAATGTGTTTATGTTTGGGCCATATCATTTCATCTTCTTCCTTTTCATCATGTTCTTTTTTTTTAAGCTCATCGTCTTCTTATTCATCTTCCAATCTCTCCTACCCCTAGCTCTACTTATCATATGTTTGTTTGAGGTTTTTGCAAGCATGATGCAACACGCATTCTTGCTTATTAAATGCCTTTGCTCATGGTGTGGCCAATGTCTAAGCCTTTGTTGTCTAGTCAAGGTTCACTCCCCTATAGCCAAATGGGTTAGCTCATAGTCTAATTTGGAAATTGCGGTGAAATATTTTGTAAGTGCATTGGCTAATCAAACTAAGATGAAGTTTGCTTCTTGTTGTTTCTCAAGTTCCCTCTAAGTTACTATCCTAACCATTGTTAGTAAACTTGCAACTCTAGCAACTTGTTTTTTTTTTTGCCTTTCTCTCTTTCAATTTTCTTTGCTTGCTTTTTATTGCCTCTTTTTTAATTGCTATTTGTCACATTTATTTGAAGTCATGATACGGCTCCATGAATAGTCAACTAATAGTTCCCTCCTATTAATCTTTCTTGCAAGTAGGTGGGCAAGGATAACATTTTGTTAGTTGAAAGTGCTTCTTGGGTTAGGCATTCAAATTCTTAGATTTCACTTCCACCTTTGATGTATTTTCATCTATGTTCATCACTAGATTTTTGGGATCTATTATGACTTATTGGTTTATGGCTACATGGCTTTTAGGCATAGGCATTTTTTAAGATGTTGACCATAAGTATGTGGTAAATTGAAAATTTAACAAATAATCACTTTGTAATTGAAGAAAACAAGCATCGTGAGTTGGGCCAATGCATAAAATCTAATTCAAACACTTATTTGGATGATTAATGAAACTAAATACGTAGTGTTGTTTGAAATTTGAAGCAAATTCTATTATAGTGTGTCTACCATAAATATACATGCATGGTTTTTTGAATTAAAATGATTATTTTTATTCAAATAATATTAAATATCACTAACTTTGTGGATTCATAATCCTAGGGCCCAAACATCAAAACTTAAATCCAAAACTAAATGCATCATGTTTTGGGAGGTATATATTATAATATTATACCCAATTAGAGGCCCAAAAACTATGAAAAAATGGGAGTTTCGCATTTAGGCTTGCAATTGCATTTTCTAATTATAATGACCACTTGCAACTCATCATATAAATATGATTATAGTTGTGTTAATAAGTTGCACTAGTTGCAATAAACATGACATGGCATATATTGTCCACATCATCATATGTGGTGAACAAAATAACTTAGTGTAGTTGCTTTATAACTAGAACATGAGATTTTATGATTCACTGCCATGAGTTTTTTATGGGGAAATGATCACCATGCCACATAGCAAATTTGAGAACCTTCAATCATCTAGCATGGATGCAAATAGTTCAACCAACACAAAACTACCTTATAATTAATGTAGTCGCAATGCATATATTGTATTGTAACTAAAAGTTTGGTTAGTAGGCCCAAAGTAGTTATATGATAATTACTTTTTTTATTTTAATGTGACTATCAAAAGTGGTGTAAGTATTGTTTTGTGACTTTTTTGGTAGTGTATTGGAATGGTGGAAATCTTGTAATTAATGTTAATAATGTCACTAGTTTATAATTACGTGATGAATATTTTTTTAGTGATGTCATTCACCTAAATGAATATATAGTTATTATTTTACAACTATAAGAGGTATTGATGATACCATATAATTGCAAGTCCCAACAATATGCATTAACATATTTTCATTTACAAATGTTGAAATTCATTACATGGTAGTAATTTATAATTAAAGCAATGAATGGAATGTTAATTTGCAAATAAGGAACATGGTGGTGTTCAACATGCTTACAACTATATAGTTTTCAAACAACTAATCCCATGTTGCAACTAACACATTTTACATTGAATAATTATCTTGTAATTGACACTACCATTAATGTTACATTGTATAATTAACATGACATGCCAAACTACCATCTTAGCATCCAAAGGTGTATTGTCATGCATAATGATGATTTTATGGGATGTTAATGGCATGTTAATGTATGACATTCTCCCTTATACTATGATACAAAAATGGTTCACCTTACCTTGCACCCACCTTGCATTCCAATGCCCCCATCTTAATGCACACAAAACTACCCACCTATTTGTCCATCTTTTTTGGAAGTTTCATTACCATGAACAAATGTGATTAAATTAGAATTGACATAAACATGGAATTAAAAAAGTGGATTAATCAACGTGTAGGACTCAATTTGAACATGCTTTAGTGTGCAAGTAATATTCAACTTAACACATGCATGAATAATTGTTAACAAGTAATTATGACACAATTTTAGCTTCATCACATTATGCACCTTACAATGAGTGAGAAGTAAAAGGGTTAAGTCACCACTTTAAATTGAACAACTCAAATAGGTGTCAACATGGAATTATGCCATAATTCTAACTTCATCACATTATGCACCTTGCAATTTGCAATGTTTATATTTGTATGCAACTATAAATCAAATAGAAATTAATTAGTTTCCCCACTATGCAACTTACGTTTCTTTTGTGCAAAACAATGAATAACATGTAGTTCAACTAAATGACAATAAGTGACTAGTAAGAAGGTTATGTTAGACTTGTAACTCAAATGAATGCCAACATACAATTATGACACAATTCTAACTTCATCACATCATGCGATTTACAATTTGTAATGTTTGTATGTGTGTGGAATTACAAATGAACCAGCTTCCCACTATGCAACTTACACACATTTTGTGCAAAACAATGAGTAAAATGTTACAATTAAAAGATAATAAGTGGCAAGTAAAGGGTTCATTCATTAACTTCAAGTCAAGTAACTTGTCAAAAGCCATGTCTACTAATGAAAATGATCATACTTCTCCTCCCTTTACACAAGTTCAACACCTTTAGCTCTTAACCATTTCCTAATAATCTCCATTAGAAAGTAACCAACCATTAGAAGGATGCATAATAGTTTAACAAGCATCCTAACGAAATGAACTTGAAGCTTGAAGCTTAACTATACTCTTGTTCAACAATGGAAATCATGGAAGTGTCAACTTTATCTCTAAGCATTAGCATTACCTTTATGTTGCCTACTTCTTTCCCACAAGCCTCTTGTTATGTTATTACACACAAACTTCACTAGCTCCACCTTAGTGAAGGAAAATAAGCTAAAGTAATTTACTATTATTGTTTTTAACAATTGTTGCTAACATACAATAGTTGTAAAAAAACAAATTGATAGCAAAACCTAAACAACAAGTGAAAAAACATTTTTGATAAATATTTTGATCATCCTTCAAGCTTAAATTACTTGTTTTGTTAACAATGTCCATGCATATATTATAATTTTACAATTGGTGACAAGGAAATCTCTCACCCATGGGTGCAAACAAGGTACAATGAGCCAACAACATTATTTTGAATAAGGATTGCATATTTTATGCCCAACAATAAGTTTTTCATATGAATGAATTTTTGAGTGAAATCTTTTGCAAATTGTTATAAAAATTGCTTATAGTTGTCCCAATGCATGACATTTTTTTTGTTTATCAATTTTGAACAAGTATGAAAATTTGAAAATGTGCAAGTTCTTTGTAGATTTTGTGTCACATATTTTTTTAATGATAATACTTTCAAATCATAACCAAAAAATCATTTTTAACATTTTTTTTCTTATCAATAAGTTTAAAAAATTCTTAACACACCATGTACATTATACCCCGTTTATATCTGGTACATGACTTTTGAACTTGTAAAATTTTGGATTGATTTTGAGAAGTTTTTTTAATTTAAAAAATTATGTAATTCCATAATTTTTAAAGTATGAATGTTTTTTGAATGTGGTTAATTGGTTTTTATCTTTTTAATTTTTTTCCCAATCAAAATGATCTTATTATATGAGTCATTTTGATAGTCCTTTGCAAAAATGAATCCTTTGCATACAATTGGCATTCACTTTCAAATGTCTTAAATCAAAACCTAAACTTAAAGTTTCATCAAATGGATTTTTTATTTCAATTCGTTGACGTTCATATGAATGAATATGTAACAACTTGTGATGATTACAACAGTTTTAAATGAAAAAACATAAGATTTCTATAGTTTTGATTGTTTTTGTTTGCAATCCAACACCCTTTTTGGCTTGTTGGATTGTGATTGCGCCCCCATGATTCTAATACCTTGAGGGTTGCTGAATTGTTCTATAAAGAAATAAGAACAAACTAAAAGTAAAGAATACAGTAGTATAAGGGCTTTGGTGAA
>Ga0116228_10004760_pt1 | contig 12064 bp, 9 predicted proteins | sample S1TSphfallax_2_FD_89694 | JGI IMG/M metagenome (GOLD analysis project Ga0116228, IMG submission 89694) | Host-associated microbial communities from peat moss isolated from Minnesota, USA - S1T2_Fc - Sphagnum fallax MG | ecosystem: Host-associated > Plants > Peat moss > Unclassified | place: USA...
TCCAAAAACCCTTCCCTCACTGTTGATTGTTTTGCCCCCAAAAAAACCCACCCAGGGTTGAATGAATGCCCTGACCTCTGTTTCAAACCTGGAGTTGACAAGATCAACAGCTGATTGAAGCATTGACACATCAACATCACCATTTGGCATTCGTACAACCATGTTGTCCAGCAATACACGAGTAACACGTCCAACACCCCTTTCGATGCATGATATCACTTCTTGCACCTCCTCCAGTGTCCGCGTCTCTATCTAATCAACCATGAACACCCATCACATTCAGCATACTGAGAAACCATTTCACTCTAATTGTCCTAGTGCACAAGCATCAACTCCTGAATATAATAAAGCATGTAACTGATATGTCAAATTAGGGCAGGAAAAGAGAACGATTTGCCAAAGCAAGCAAAATGAACACCCACAGTTCTCAGTAAAAAGAACCACCATTGTGCAAGTACAACATCCATTCAGCTGCATATGCCATGCACTGCAGATCTTTCAAATGATGGAAAATATAAAGTGGGGAATCATGGAACATGGTTTTTCACATATGTACCTCAACACCGACATCTAGGTTTTCCTGCTTCAGGTAGGCATCCACAGCAGCAATAGCTTGTGGAATTCCTCCAGCAACAGCAATATGGTTGTCTTTGACTAACACCATATCATAGAGTCCCATACGGTGATTCTCCCCCCCTCCTATCAACACCTGCACCAACATTTTGATCTTTTGTTGAAACCCAAAAACCAATCAAACAAGTAACCAAACCTAAAAGTGTGATTAACCAGGGCTAACAGTACAAAAGCAAAATTGAAAATAAGAGACATACTGCCCACTTATCAATAAGACGTAAACCAGGAGCTGTCTTCCGTGTTTCCAATATGCGTGATGGATTTGCTGCTTCCACCATAGCCTGCCCCACAGACAACCAATTATCATTATCTTTCAAATCAAATTTCCATGAGACATTCCATCAAAAGATGGTTACAAACTGTAACCAGGCTGCAAAAAGGTTCTGAACTAAACTCTGCACAATCTACTTATGTAAGGTTTTTCTTTTCATTTCATTCTATTTCTCCAGATATTTGACCCCTGGATGTGCACATAGTAGTTGCCTGCTTTCTCATTTTTCTCTACAGTCTGGGACTGGTGTACTTAAGTTCTTGTCAACATAGAGAAGTTGATGAAGAACTTGATGTCTGTATTGTCTTTTAGTGACCCTTTCTAAGTAAGAACAAAGGATTGTACCTTGGTGACAGTGGCAATACCACTCATGCGTTGCATAAAGTTCAACACTACCCTCTCTGCAATTAGAATGCTTCTCGCACTCCCTGCAAACTCAAAACCACAAATAACCATCCCCTATTGAAAATCAGAGCTCTCTGGTGATCAGATCAGATCAGATCAATCGAGTCAACAGACCCCTGCCAGGTGATGCTGATAAACACAATATTTCAGGGAAAAAATCACAATTCCCTGCACTTACCAGAAACAGTACCAAAGTGCAACCCCTTTGTTACCATGTCACCATCCTTCACTTCCCACTCCACCTAAATACAACCATGAGCAGGAAAAACCATTGAAATGGGCACAATTCAAAACCAAACATACAGTGGTAAAAGTGACAAATCCTGGACAAACAATTCGAACTTGAAATGCATTCATTACAATGACACAAAAGACATCACAATGTAAAGACAAGTTACAAAATGCCTTCAACAGGATTCACAGGTTTTAGGGTTTCCATTTTCTAAGAGAGAGAACCATATCAATTGATTTTGTGATAATAAAAAGTACATCACTAAATGCTTTGATCTCACCTGTAAACTTGAATCTACTTCTGAAAACACTAAATCCGCCATGGCAATTCCTCCAACAACTCCATCTTCTTTAGCTAGAAACTGAGCTTGTGCTTGAATCTCTGGTCCAATCGTTGCTAAGCATGTAATATCACCTGTCAAAACATTTCACCATGGGCTATTGGAGGGGCTGTAGAAGCCAAAAAGCACGACTGCACCACCACAATACTAATTCCAGTTTGAACATGATCAAAAAAACCTTTCTTGTATTGGCAGATTGCTGTTTCTTTGTTGTTGTTGTTGTTGTTGTTTTTCTCAATGAGAGTCTATGGTCTCCATGGATCTGAAAGTTCATGAAACAAAAAATGCATTCAAAGAATCTAAGTATTAAGAACCTAAATGGCTTGAGTACTGTGATCAAGGTGCACAAAAGATTCCACAGATTAGGGTTTGGAAGATTGGGGTGCAACTAAACAGTATGTGCTGAGGGAGCATCTGGATTGTCCCCTCCAACATCATTCTTGGAGAGAAGTTTACCTCGATCGCCGGCATCTTCAGCAAGAGCTAGGCGGATAAGTTGCTGAAGATCGTAAGTTGGGTGTACCGGTGGTGGAATTGACGATTTTCTTGAGCCTCCAGGTTTTGTTTCCGTAGTACCCATCATAGCTGCTGTTGCTGCTACTGCAGACAAGCTGCAAATCCACCAGAACTATTCAAAGCTAAGAGAGTTTTTCTGTTTTAATTTGATTTGTTTTTTTCTTGAGAAATTGACGAATCCCAAAAACCCACCATAAGATGTTGCGTACGATATTCCCATGAGAATGACCGAACAATTCTAACATGTACCTTGAGCATTTTCGATCCTTCATGCTTATCCCTGCAAATGGTCGACGACGACAGCCTCCTCTACTTGCAAAGCAAGCAGTAGCTATGCCCAACTCTTCCCCTCTGATGATGAAGCGTGTGTGAAGAAGCTTGCTAAAACTCCAAACCTTGTTGGTGGTAGTGGTGGTGGTGCCACTGCTGCTGCAACACATACGTGCCAAATCCATCACAAATATTCTCGGGGAGATCCACCAAAAGCTAAAACCCCTAAAAAACCCCCCAAAAACTGAAAATTGTACTAGACAAACTGGGCTTAAGCAACACAAATTGCGCTCAACCCTGGATTACTGCAAGTTTCGCAGACCCGATTCTTCTCTTCTCTCTACAACAATCCTAAACCGCAATTCAACACAAGAGTGTTTTGTTGCCAAATCTCGTCATCCATCGAATCAATGGATAGCATAAACACATTCACCTAAGTCCTCACTTGATGATGATGATGATGATGATGAAACCTTGTTCAATAACTCCATTGTGCTGCATATGTCTCATGACATGATCCTGGACTCCCAAAACTCCTCTTCCTCTTCCTCCTCATCACCATTTCACCATCATCATCATTGACCAACATAAATTTGGCATCAAGAATAATCTTAAATTGAACATCACCATGATGGACTCCAACAATCCACATCTTCATGTGTCAATGTGTGTGTGTGTGTGTGACACTGTGGCCTTGCCATTTACATTAAAAAGTATCTTAAAAAAGAAGAAGAATTATGGAAACTCAAATATTTCACCATGCAAAATTATAATCTTCAAAAAATCCTCAAAAACAAACCAAAATCCTTCAAGATATTATAACTCTATTCTAACTAATCTCAAGTTTCAACACAAACAAAAACATCATCTTTCAAAACTGCTCATATGAAAATAGACCTATTGCTACCTAGGGGCCAGAATCCCTTAAGCTATTGTACTCTAAACACAGTATCCTTGCCTATCAAGGCCAACAAAGTAATCACAAACTCACTTGCCCAACAACATCATGTATTCCAACATGGATAAATATACATTCATGGATGAAATTATCATTATTTGTATGTGTAGGTCAAAATCATATCTTTCAGGTTAAATCAGCTTTGCATCAGTATAGAATCGTGGCATAAAAATTTGGCTTGAACTTGGAGCCAATGGGTGACACAGTTGTATGGCACTTCAACCCTCATTGTTGCTTAAGGTCAGTAGGTCTTTAAGAGTATGGGTGCAACAGTTGAGGTGCCTGACAGACATCAGAAGCATCCACAAGGGGGAAAAGGGGAGGAGGGATGAGGACCGAGCTCTGTTTGCATTAGCTTCTAAATTTTGACATAGCTTCAGTGTATTTGGCACCTGGTGGAACAGACCAGTTCAAACAGAAACTGTACATTCTAATCCCGATGTGACAGACATGCACACCCATCGGAAGAATCAAGGGGACAATTGTGTGCAAATCCCATCTGCACCGAACCAGCCCTGTGTGATGAATTTCAACACAGAAGTAAAGACTGGAGATTTTCTATAACATATATATATATAGCTACAACAATTTGAAACACAAGCAAGCCAACAATGCTTCTAATTGCCACAAGCATTGCAGTATTTTGCACAGCAATTGATGCCTGTGTATGCTGTTCTGCCAAGAGGTGTGTTTGTTGTTGTTCCTGCCAGTTTTCAATTTTGAAATGTTAAGTACTTCCCAGTGATAGAACGAGAGTAGCTGCTCATGTTACACAGTTACAGCTCTAATTCTTTACTCTGTGAGGTTTTTTTGCCATTGTAATTTGAAAGTCCCACTCATAGCTGCAGCATGTTTCTCTGCTTGGGAAAAGTCTCCAAACAGAGTTCTCCCAAGACTCAGTTTGAATCAACTATTTGAACATATCATGGCCAAGAGTGACTGACTTCTCAGAGGAGAAAATAATTAACCTTTAAATGGTTGGATGGGAGTGCAATGAAGAAGTACTGGAGGCACCAATCCTGGACTCTGGCTGCAGTGCCACAACATGGGAAGAAGTTGAACTACCGTGACTGGAGGAGGTGCCAATCGCCATAGATGAGGATGCAGGAGATGCGGGCTGGAATGCTGTGTTACCAATTAGCCAATACAGAGCCCACTTGAGATTGCAAAGAGTGTATTTCAGTGCCTTGGTCCACTTCTCTTGCCGGTTGAAACTTTGCGTTATTGTGAAACCCTCTACCTTGTCATTTTCAATCCTGAAATGTCAAACACAACAGCAATCAACACACTGAGTCTTCACCATCAAAAACCTTTCCTATCACCCTTGCAACAAAGCCAACATATATTTTAAGCTCATGAGACTCCTTGCTTGTGAGAAAAGGAGAAAAAAGTACTCCCTAGAGCTTTGGGTAGGGAGGAAAGCAGTTACTTACTTGTAAGGAAGCTGGAAACACTTGTCAAGTGGAACATTGGCTGCTCTATCCTTGGCATTTGCAAACTCGGCAAACTCCTTGAGGCAGGCCAAAAAGAATGTCATGGCCTTGTCATACCGAGTGCTCCAAAAGAGATTCACAGGTCCAAATCTGACAAGAGTTTTAAAACTCAAAACAGTAGCAAGCCTTGCCAAAGTCACCCACAAAAAATCTGCAAACCATCCTTGCAGCTCAAATAGAAAGTGCACCACATAAAAATCCAAAAAATAAAAAAGACAATCTTTAGACAAATAACCTTTTAGTTGAGACAGTGAGAGAGAAAACCCTCTAAACAGTAACAAAGCCTGATGAACAAAGACTTACAATTCATACGTGTTTTTGTTGTCTGCAATGCGTGGGTAACTTCCCATTGGCAGAATTCGGTATCTGCCATACTCTTGTCAAGGTATTTCAACAGGAAAAATGAAACCAAAGTACACTGGGCAGAGCCACATGGCAAATTTTGATTTCAAGCAATAATACAAGGAAAAGTATTGAAGAGGATACGAGAAATTCAGGCGACAATACTGAGCCATGGTGTAAAGCAATAGGCATGCCTGTCCCCATGCTGCATTTATCTCATCCCATTCCACCTGTATACAAAAAACCTGCAGCTCAGTCACAATGCGCTGCCTCTCCCTCTTCCTCACAGAATCCTTTGGTACTCCAAATAGGAATGTGAAGGAAAAACAGCTGTAAGACATCCTTTTGTGCTCATTTTTCAACTTCTGAATTTTTGCATTCACCCTATCATCAGCCCTACATATCAACTAAGCCATGATGAATCACTGCTCCTTGACCACAACCATACATTGTTAAGAACCCCCCCACTCTTGAGTGCTTCTGTAGTGTCTTGAAATCAAGACCAAGAGACAAGGAAATGAAAGAAGAAGGGGAGATTCATGCAGAAAATTCAGGACATACCGGAACATTGGGAAGACGGCCCAGTCGAAAGTTATTGATGGTTCCGAAGTCACCATCATGCCATATGTGGAAGGCATCATTAAGCACATTGGTGCGCTTCAACATCTCAAGCTGTGCTTGAGCAACCTCTATCTTTGCCAACACTCCATCCCGCTCATCCTGTTTGCAAGTTAGCATAAGTTCCTGTCTGTCAAACCTCAACTCTAATCATCCAGTGACAAACCTCAAATGGTCTCTGACTTCTTCTCCTATAGAAGAAGTTGGCAAGAGAGATTATCACACCGAGACCCATTCTTGGATGCCCCAAAAACACATGATTGCACAGTGAAATGGGGATTGATCAGAGACAGCAAGAGTGGACACAGGAGTGTACACAATAGAGAAACCTGATGGACAGTGAGTTGCAACTTGAAGTCATTACAGTCATGCCAAAACCTGCACAGTGCAAGGCATGACCCCCTCCTTAGCTACCTCAATGTGTTCAAAGAAGAGCTGGGAATCAAGACAAGAAACTCTGGAAAGCTTCAAACTTGAACATTCCCTTCAGCAAATCAACATGGCACGCTTCAGTTCAAAATTCCAAACCTAGTTCAGAAAGATGGAACAAGGGTTAAGGGTGGCTGTGCGTGGGTATGTGGTGCTCTCACTTTTCTTCCAGATCTTGGAAATCCTTGAACTTCAGCTGAAGCTCCTGGAGCTGGGCATTAACCTCTTTCTTCTGCTGCTCCACCTCCTTAATTGCCATTTCCAGCTTCCTCTCCTCTTCCTCGACCTAGTTGACAGGCCAGGGCATGCAGTCAACAGAAGCTGGAATTAAAAAGTAAAAAATCACATCTACAACTATGATAACAAGGCCATCCCAGTGGTCAGTCCCTTGATCAGGAAAAAACAGAAAGAGATGAGGTTGAAATTTCATTTGACTGTACCTTCAACTTCTCACGAGCAAAATCTTCCTCGCTGAGAGCTTCTTGAGAATCTTTGTTCAAGCGGTCAAGACATGCCTGATAGGCTTTAATGTCATTGTTCACATCCTCTTCCTGCTTATCGAGCTCTTCAGACAGCGTGTACATGCACTCCAAGCAGAGTGGTTGGTCCACCTGTTTTGCAAGCAAATCAATTTCAAACAACTTTCGAAAGAAAGAAATAAGTGTCGAACAACACATCAAAATACACATGGACAGAAGCTCAGGTACCTGTGTTTGTGCAGATGCAATCTCAAACACACGAGTCAGGACATTTACGGTCGCATTAAAGCTTGCATTATTGGTGTGCTGGCCACTGGTGACCACCCCACCACTGCTGCCTCCCCCATGCCGTCCCACACCTCCTCCTCCTGCTCCTTCTCCAGAAACTTCAAACCTGTACATTGATGCTGCTGACGGTAATACCACAAAGGACTCATCCATTGCCCGCCCACCAGGGTTCTCCCCACTCATGCCTGGGATGATAGGCTGATGCAAATTGTGTTGTCCAGCACCCACACCACTGCTTGTTGTGGCCCCAGGTGTTGGATAGTGGATACCTCCTGTTCGGGGTCGGGGTGGTGGGAATCCTGATGATTGCACACGATGATTTGGTAACACCACATAAGAGTTGTCCATCCGGCTGCCTGCATATACACTGCCACTTCCATGTACTGATGATGCCTGCACACCTGCTCCATCAAAAGATTTCACACACTCTAGCTACCTTCAGCTACTCATTCATCCATAGTAAGCCAGGCCTAGGTTACAATTCAGTCTCTATCGGAATTCAGCATTGATCTTAAACCTAAATTCCCAAGAGAGAGAGAGGGTGGGTGGTGTGTGATCAGTTTCATCCCTAGCTAGCATAAACCTCTGCAGCAAACCATGCTCCAATTCATGTCAAGAAGTGTGAGATGGAAAAACCCTAAAAAGAAGAGAAAGAGAGCGGAAAAAAAAGGTAAGACTTTTGCAACCCCACCTGATCGAGAAGGCTCTGTCATGATTCTCTCTGCAAAGGACTCGGCACCCACCACACTTAAAGGATGGCGGCACATCTGACATACCCATCTGGGCAGAGCAGGATCCCCTCCCGCCGCCACCCTCCCGCTCTTACCTCCCCCCTCTTCCCTCATCCTCACACCCCTTCTCCAACTTCAACTCCTCCTCCTCCTGCTTCTTCTTCTCCTCTTTCTCGCCAATTTACCTTCTTCCCCCTGCTAGACCTTCAACTTGGTGCTCACACCTTGAGGAACCCTCTTGGTTGGCCTGAGCTTCTTCCTCCATTCCAGACACCAAATCTCCACGACCCAATTCTCCAAAACTGTCTCTCAGAGCATCAAAAGCTTCTTCTTTCCCCGCCACCTTTTGGTTTCAAACCCACACTCATCAATCACTCCCATCTCTCTCTCCCTCTTCTCTAGACTCTCCACAAACCCAAACAAACAAAATCCAAATTCTTTCTTCTAACTTGCCTAGCACACAAACACACCCCAAAAAACAAAACCCTATCAAACACACACTCTTCTCTCTCTCTCTCTCTCTCTCTCTCTCTCTCCCTCTCCCTCTCTCAATCAATCCATCCTCACAGCTCTTCTTGTCACTGCAAATTCAATTCACTACAACTGTTGCTTTGTTTCTGGATCTTCTCTCAACACCACCACCCACCACCCACCCTCCACTTCAAAACACTCTCTCACAAAGGCAGAGAAGAAGAAGAAGAAGACCCAAAATTGTCACAGACTCAACATATTTTGTGACACAAATTTCTCGAGCTTTCCAACAAACCCAACATATTTATTTTCTAAATCCAAAGGGTCTCTCAAAATCCATTCGCAAATGGATCCATGTTTGGAAGGAATTCTCTATTGGAGTCTAATAATTTCAATGGGAGAAGAAGAAGAAGAAGAAGAAGAAGATTTCCCACTAAAGTAAGTAACAGAAAGTCTTCATGCATTCAAACCCACTCCATTTTTTTCCCTTCTTCTTCTTCCCCAGGAAAAAAAAAAAAGCTTGGGTGCATTTTTGCATTGGATTTCTTCAAAGCTAAGCAAAAAACAAAGTAGCAAGTCATGCTGAATGTTAATTAACTATGGTAAAAATAAGGAAGTAAAATAATTTACCATAGTTAAGTGACATTTATTGGCTCAACCTGCCTAGGGAAGTTGTGAAACATGTAGTTTTTTATTTTGGTCCCTTATTTTGTAGATTTTTTGGGAAAATTATCAACCCAATAATATTTGAATTTTTCTTTTTAAAAATCAGTCAGAAAGGGCCATAAGGTTGATGTCCTCAACTATGCCACAATATTACACAAACTAAATCACTTGTGCACTTGTGTGATATAATGTACTTTTTATTGATAATATTCATTATGTGCCAAAAAAATTTAACCCATTTTTCAAAGCTAATTTTTTCAAACAAATTAAATATTCGACAAGTCCTTACCGAACCTAATCAAATTTTAGGATAAATGTTTAGGGTAAACCATGAGAGCTAGAGCATTACTAAAATAAGGGTGAAAGTTTTTTTTTCCTTCCATAGATTATGGAATGATGTAGTTTTCATTTGGTCCCATGTTTTGAAGAGTGTTTCACTAGGTGTTATTTTGAAAGTTCACATGATTTCAATCTTAATTTTTGGAGAGATTAGAAAAGTTCATAAAGTGAAGTTTGATTGGTAAGGAGATGAGATTTTTTTAAACAATAAAAATATATTACATTTGACAAAAGGATAAAATTCAAATTAGTACAAAATTCAATATAATTTTAGTTTCATCTTTTTTTTTGTTTTCTTGAGCTTCTTCATTATAGTTGCATTTACTATTTTCATAAGTATTTCAGATCTTGTGCATCAAACAATATGTCATTGAATTTCAGCCTTGATTCAATCAAATATTTTCATTTCGCTAATAGCATCATTTGAAGTTGAAATAAGGGGTAGTTGGTGAAAGAGGAGGGTGCAAACAGATTGTTACTTTGCAATTTTTTTCAATTACATAATGATACTTTTTATTTGAATAAACATAATAAAAACAACAATAATGTTAGGAATTATGTTGTGTAACAAATAATTTCTATTGAAGTCCATGGTGACCATCCCCTTAAATTTAAATTTAAGCTTTATTTGAATAGCAATGGTCATTCAAGAATATTATATTACCAATTTCTTTTTCTTTAAGTTTTTTTCCATCTAGGTACATTGTTTATCAACTCTCTCTTTTTTTGCATTGAACATTTACAAGTATCAAATTTATTAAAACTTGGATTAACATCTTGACTTTCAATTATCTCTTGTGTGAAAACTAGCTGTGGGATCTAGATCTTCTTTCATACTTTAAAAAAAATTAATATTCAAAATAGGGTAAAAGGGTGCAAGCAAGGTTAGGTTATTACACTTTAGTTCTAGGGCTAGATCTAAGGGATCTATGTAGCTAATAGTTTTGATGTTTAGTTTTTGGAAGCATCCAAAGCCTTAGGGTTTTTCTTCCTATTGGTGGTATGGTTTTTAAATTATAATGGTTGTCTAAACTTTTATTTATTTATAATTAAAATGGCCAACAATCTAGTTATGTTTAACATTGAGCTATCAAAAGCAACTTGGACAAATGTCAAAAAACCACAAGGAACATGCTTTTAGACAACATAATTTCCTTTGAAGAAGGTGCCTTTCCCTTAAGTCTGAAGGATGTTATTTTGTCACAACTTGACCTTTTAACTTTTATATGCATATATTAAAAACAACAAATGTATATGGACCTTCCAAGATTGGTAATTAGCTAGGGAAGCCAACATTGTGTGTATTCTAAACTTTTCATTACAAACACCTTGCAACCTCAATTGGACACAAATGATTTATGTCACCTTATATGAAAATCATAATCAAACTTGTACACCACACAAACAAGTCAATCATAAACTTACCAAAAAAACTTGTTTAAGGCCTATCCATTGGTAATATTATTTAATATGCACCTCACAATTATGCAACAAATCATTAATCTTAAACTTGTAATTTTGGCATGCAAAATTGAAAACAACAAATGTGCATCAACCTTGGAAGATCAACAATTAGGTAAGGAGGATACCGTTTAATGTTTTCCATTTTTTCACAAACACCTTCAACCTTAATTGACACAAATTTGTGATGCCTTCAAATTAATTTATTTGCACAACACACATTTCATTCAAAGAGTTAATCCTTCCAATGATTGAACTTGTCCAAGGCTAATGTACATTAATAATATCGCTTAGAATGCACCTTGCAACTATGCAACAAATCAATAACCCTAAACATGTGACTTTATTAATACATACATATTCACATAAAACAATATGCACCAATCTTTTTAGATTTGTGATTAGATATTTCATGTTTGTGTTTTTTGCTCTTTTCGGACAACAACAAAAGAAGGCAAATTATGTCTTACATCTTCAAGTTCCCATGTAATCACCTTTTAAATTGCATTCCTTGTCTATTCACCCTAGAGAATACAACTTTGCACACAAAAAGGCCACCCACAAACTTTCAAGATAAACACAACAAAACATTTCAACAAAATTAATGTTATCACAACATAAACAACATCTAATTATACATAAACCACCTTTTTATTCAATTACTTACAATATATTGAACTCTACGTTTTGATATTTGGTTTCAATCCACCAACTCGTAATGTATACATATGTTACCATTCACTAGTAGAAATCAGCCAAAATGTAACCAGTCCATTTATGACTACATGTGACTTCTAATCATTTGCGACTAGATTTGGGAATATTGCAACTACAAGATCAAATTTCAATTATTTTGGTCATTCTCACATTTATGATGCAACTATTAGAAATTTCATCCTATTGCTTAGACTGATTTTACATTTATTTTCATCCATTAATACATTGATATGTTTTATTAGTCGCAATAGTCACCAAATTAGTTACATCCTAAAGATATTTTACAATGACATAGGGGTGTATTTTAATGTATGTATTAAAATTATATATAATATGCATACGTATGTATACTATTCATATAATGAATCTCAAAATTAATATTTGACCTTTGAATTTTTTATTCAA
>Ga0116228_10004761_pt1 | contig 12064 bp, 5 predicted proteins | sample S1TSphfallax_2_FD_89694 | JGI IMG/M metagenome (GOLD analysis project Ga0116228, IMG submission 89694) | Host-associated microbial communities from peat moss isolated from Minnesota, USA - S1T2_Fc - Sphagnum fallax MG | ecosystem: Host-associated > Plants > Peat moss > Unclassified | place: USA...
CTTGAAACACAAAATAAATTATTAAACCCATCAATATGGAATTGATTAGTAGTTGTATCATTGTGTAAAAGTATACCAATAATTTTATAAACATTGATTTAGAACCTTGTTTGACAATAGACTATCATTTTTGTTAATTTTGAAAATCCATTCTTTTATGTAAAATGGTAAAAAAACAACATATACCCAACCACATCTTTAATGGAAGAACATTTTACAACTTTAAAAAATCATAATCATCATCATTATTATAACATAATACATGGTCTGGGAACCCATGCGACCAATTGTAAGACCATCAACATATCCACAAACTACTTCATAATCATAATCACAATGTGAGCTTGAGTGTAGTTTAGATTTTTGTTGCATATGATTGAAACCCACCCTAAGCTCCTCCATCTCTACATGGTATATGTAGCAACAAACATTCCACTTTCTCATTTGTTTCACCCAACATGGACATAATGCATCAAATGCCCTTTTACCTACGATCACCAATGGATGGGCTTTTTGAAAATGCAAAAATAATTCCATTTACATCCAATAAGAAGGCCATTTGAACAATTCAATAAAGTCAAAAATGAAATAAAACTTTTTGGAAATCAAGAGAACCATCAAAATCCATCATAGTCATTATAAATACCCACAAAGAACAAAAATTTACTTACTATAAACCATTAGAGTCCATACCCACCATAATATTGTCAAAGTCATAATAAAATGATTGAATTTTGGAGACTCACATCATGATTAAATCAAAGTCATTAAACATCATAAATCAGTTCTAAAAACTCACTTTAGAGTGAACCAAAAATCACAATATACATCATATTAGTTTTGAATATTCATTTCAAAATCCAACCAAAGTCATAACACATCATATATAAGTTTTAAAGACTCATCTCAAAGTCAAAGCAAAATCATAGCACTTCATATTTAAATCTAAAAATTGACCTCAGAATCCAACCAAAGTCACAACACATCATATAAGTTCTAAAGACTCACCTCAAAGTCCAACCAAAGTCATAACACAATATATAAGTTCTGAAGATTCATTACAAAGTTTCCCCAAAATCACAACACATTATATAAATTTCGAAGATTCATTACACAGTTTGCCCAAAATCACAACACATCATACAATATCTAGAGACCCACTTCAAAGTTAGAGCAAAATCACAACATTTCATATTAAGTTCTAAAAATTGACCTCAAAATCCAACCAAAGTCACAACACATCATATAAGTTTTGAAGACTCATTACAGTGTTTGCCCAAAATCACAACACATCATATAATATCTAAAAACTCACATCAAAGTCTAACCACAATCACAACACATCATATAAGTTTTAAGATTCACCTCAAAGTCTAACCACAGTCACAACACATCATATGAGTTCTGAAGACACACTACGAAATCTATCCAAAGTTGCAACACATCATATAATATCAAAGACTCACTCCAAAGTCCAACCATAGTCACAATAAATCATTATAATCATTAAAACTCACCTTAGAGTCAAAACAAGTCATAACACATCATATTAGTTATGAAGACTCACTTCAAAGTCCAACAAAAACTTCATAGCACATCATATAAGTTTCGAAGATTCACCTTAGAGTCCAACAAAAGTCACAACACATCATGTCAATTCCTTGTACAATTGGATCAAAATTATAATACATCACAACAAAATTGTTATGATTTATCTCATAGTTAGGTCAAATTCAGTACACATGTCATCAAAGTTCAATAGAATCAAATGAAAAAATCATTATAAAACAAAATAATTGTTGGAAGCATATTAAAGTCAATGCTATACCCCTTCAAAGTCAAGTTAGAATCAAATCATATCATCAAGAATCATTAAACTCATTCAACCTTGGTTTGAATTTTCAAAAGCTTTATTAACCAAAATTTGGGACGTGACTTTTAGTCTCATGAAAATTTAGACGAATTCACACAATAGTTTAGTTTCAAACTCTAGATAGATTGTGGTTGGTAGAAAATCAAATGGCCAACATTGTGGTTGGCAATCCACCTCATCTTCCATTCTACATTCAAACATTAACAAATTTGAATATAAAAGTTTAAGTTGCAATAGCAACAAAGGAAGAAATAAATGCAACCATGAACTTGTGAATATCACATTCACAAAGTGTCAAACCATTTTCATATGGATATCATATTGAAACTTTGAAATTGGGGTTTGACATCTAAGTAGTCTTTACAAACATTATAATGAATTCACACAATAGTCTTGTTTCAAGCTTCTCAAATTGTGGTTGGTAGTAATTCAAATTGGTAGAACTATCCACATATTCTTCAATTATCCACTGAAACATTAAAAAGATTTGAATGTCAAAGCTCAAGTTACAGAATAATTTGTCTCAAATAGCCTTAGATGGCCCATTGATTAATAGTTAGATTGGGCTTTCAAATAGGCACCTTGGACTCCTAACTAAATTGGACATAGATTTTTGCATACATATTCCTTTCCAATCAACTAGAAAATTGTAATGACTTTGAAAGCAACAAAAGGAAGAAATAAATGTAGCCTTGAATTTATGAGCATCAAATTCACAAAGTATCAAACCATTTTCATATGGATATCATATTGAGATTTTGAAATTGGGGTTTGACATCTAGATAGTTTTCATGAACAATAGACTTGATTCAAACTTTCCAAATTGCATGGTTTGCAACAATTCAAATTAGCAAAATTGTGGTTAACAATCCACATATTCTTCAATTCTCCACTCAAACATTAGACAAATTTGAATGTCAAAGCTCAAGTTACAAAATAATTTGTTTCAAATAACCCTAGATGGCCCATTGATTAATAACTAGATTGGGCTTTCAAATAGGTGCCTTGGACTCCCATTTAATTGGAAACAAATTTTTGCATACATATTCCTTTCCAATCAAGTAGAAAATTACAATGACTTTGAAAGCAATAGAAGGAAGAAATAAATGTAGCCATGAACAAATCCACAAAGTATCAAACCATTTTCATATGGATATCATATTGAGATTTTGAAATTGGGGTTTAACATCTAGATAGTCCTCATGAACATTCAGATGAATTGACACAAAAAACTTGTTTCAAACTTTCCAAATTGTGGCTTGCAGCAATTCAAATTGATAGAATCATGGTTGGCAATCCACATATTCTTTAATTCTTTGCTCAAACATTAGACAAATTTGAATGCCAAAGCTCAAATTGCAAAATATTTGTCTCAAATAGTCCTAGACAACCTAATTAACAGTTAGATTAGGCTTTCAAACAGGCACTTTAGAGTCCCAACTTTTGGGAATTTTTTTTTTTTGCATACATGATCCTTTCCAATCAAATTAGAAAATTATAATTTTCTTAACATGAATTTTAAAACAACAAAATGAAAAAATAAATGCAACCAAATTGAATTTATGAAGATCATTCACAAAATACCAAACCCTTTTCATACGGAACCATGCTTAGACTTCGAAATTTATCAATCACCATAGCTAGTTCCATGTTGATGCACATAAACATGTGGCACCCTCAAACCCTAAACATGTATATTAATCAATGAGTTGCATAATATTCAATTTTCACTAGCTTCTAGATTATATGTTCATGTGAAACAATATGGATCTTCAAACCTAAGTTCCAACAAGTTCACCATTGTTAAGGTGTAGCAAGGTCACAAGGTTTTCACTAGTTCAATTCTAAATTCTAGATTGACACAAACATTGTACCAAATCTTCCAAACCCTCAAAATCTAAATAAGTTCAACAAAAAATTGTATATCTTTTAGCATTATTGTGATAAGAACCATAATGTAATTCACACAGAATATGGAATGAAATTGCATTGTGTTTACTTGTGTTTCCATGAAATAATGCGTCGATTTTTCATCATAGACATGCGGCCCTAGTCATCTCCTCACCACCTCCTTCTAGTTCATACTAACTCATGTTTCCAAGAACGACCAAGATTCAACAAGTGCCTTTGTTTGAAGAGACAAAATATTAAATATCGTCTTTGTGTACTAACAACAACCATTGAAACTCTCCAGAAAAACTCATCAAATGCCTACGATGAACAACCATCGTGACATTTTAGGGATTAACCTTCAACAAATGAGCTTTAATCCTAAGAAAGGTTTTTCAACTTGAATTCATAATTATTGTCAAGATAACGTGTTTTGTAGCTAACTTAGCATTCATGTTTGATCACTTGACTTCAAACAAGGATTGAACTAACCTAGATAAAAGTTCTTGTTCAGCAATTGAATCTTTTGAACATCTAAGGGAGTTTGGAAGGAGTGCACCTACAACTAGGTTTGACCAAACCTTCATCATGATTGTTTATTTATCATCGCACCTAAAAAATATAAATAATACTACAATGATGTGTTGAAGAATGGATTGTATTGCCTTTCTAATTTATTGATCTAGTATAGATTCTAGAGCATTTCGAAATACCCCATCTTGTCCAACTATTATTCTTTGAGCTTCTCTTTTTTGAGCTTGATCAACTTCTCTTCAACAGGTTCAATAGAGTTGTTGATGCTCTATGGCACTCGTAGTTCTTGCCCTTGGACCACTTTTAAGTACCCCTTGGTGCTTATCTTCATTTTTGCCATTACCCATTCCTAACAAAACCTTCTCCAACAAAAAACCTTTGAGCAAGAAAATGGAAGCTAATTGATGAAAACCCATTACATGTCAAAAAAATTGAAGGTTTGTACAACGACAACAGGTTGTCAAGAAAGAAATATGTTAAAAAAAATAGCAAACACAACTACAAGTTCATTCCTTCCAAAACTTATGACTCCCACCTTCAAACAACCCTAAACCCTATGACACAACATCATGACATTATCCATCACATATTTGTCACAATGGATGAATTTTGAAAACCATACAAACATAGCAATAAAATCCATATAACATGTGGATGAACTAGATATTCCAAAACTATGAACCCTATCTATTATTTCTTTTAAACACAAAAACAACCAACTCATAAGGACTTATGAAAATATGGATCAAATTTGACTTTCAAAGTCCATAACTCTTTTTTGACTAAGGTTTTTTGGAAAAGGATTTCATATTTGAGTTTTTTATATCATTTTTAATTAAATAATTAATCATTATCAATCAAAAAATTTGAAAATATATATCAATGCTTAAATTGAAATGTTTTCTAGTCGAAAATCAATCCATATTTTGGGATTTCAAAAGTCCATATTGGACCATGAATTTCTTGTTTCCAAAAAAATATTATGTACGTAGTCTCACAATCAAGTTGACAATTCAAAAAGCCAATGGTTAATTGACAAATGACATACTATATTTTTTTCTATAGGTGAATAAGCAAATTACACTCTGCAAATTTCTAAACTATGACTCCATAAGTGAACCACCATCCCATGCATCTACCTTACATGTATTCATGTGTAATTATACATGGTTCATTGTTTGAATGGATTTTTATTTCAAAAGTCAAAATTTCAACTTGTATCCAAACTTCAAAAGTCAAACATATTCACAAAACTCACCATGGCCCAAGTTCCCTACATGGGGCACAACTACTTCATATTAGATTTTGTACCTTGCCATAGGAGGGGCTTCTCAATGGTGTTTTCTTGGGATCTTGTAAAAAACATTTCTTAAAATTTCCAAATTATGAGTCTTAGAATTTTTTGATTTCATAACTTCCACAAATTACACATGAATTGGACATTAAAAATATATATCATATAATATTTAACAAACTTTCCAACTTCATATCAAGCTCTTCAATTTTATATCATTTGATCTCCAAAATCATAATATGAATGAACAAGAATCTAACAATCTAACTTGTTCCTACCATCATGTTTTTTCACATGGCCATAACTTTTAGCCATTATATCTGTTTTGGCAATGTGAAGGCATGTTACATTGTAAATATCTTTGAAACTTTTTCAATGATACAAAAATCATTTAATTGAAACAAAATTTGGTACCTTAAACCTTGTCCCAAAGGTCTCGAAGCTCCTAGCTCCCAAAGATTCATTTTTTGTTAATATCATCAATTCCTTGTCACCAGTTGGCCCATCTTGTAGAGAAAGAGTCTAGTGTCATCATTGTGTAAATAAACACATAACTTTTTATTGGTCAAGCTTTAAGGGTTACAAAGCATGTGGCCTTTCATTTTTTCTTTAAATTCTTTGCACCAAAAGTTCGATAAATGGCTAAGTAACCTAAAGATTATGTATTCGAATACAAATCCTATAAAGATGGTTAAATTGGGAGTGCACTTGAAAATCATGAGAGGCCCTCTCTTGCACCCCCACACACTTCCCACTCACCTTAAGCATGTGTTTGAACCATGCCATGCCTTGTCCTAATTCCAATTTTCCAATTTGTTTCCCTTGTTTTGTCGCAACTTTAATTGGGAGCTCAAGGATAAGGTTGTGAAAAATTTCAAGGAATTGGTATATGGAGATCTTACATACTCTTTCATATGGTCTTCATTGGACAATAAATTTTGCATAATCCTTTGTATTCTAGAAACAATTCATACCAACCTCATTTCCAAGCTAACTACTTTGCTTATTTCCTACTAACTACCTCTTATCCTTATAACTACGTCGCTTATTTTCCCTACCCACAAACATGGATATGAAATGTAAATTAACACATTTTTTTCCTGTCCATGAAATTTGTATTAATTCAAATTAAATTTGACATTGACATAAATAATGGTGAAGTATATATTGGAAATCATATGGGAACGTGAGAAGAAGAAAACAAATTGATCATCACTAGTAGTGTGCAACAATGTGAAGCCCAACTTAATTAGTATGCAAGGAACTTTATCATATATTGACATGTTCATTTATTTTTCTTTGTTTATTTTTATTTTACTTTTCTTATATGTTGCATAACACTCATATAACATTGAATGTAACTAATACATGTTGTAAGAATTTGACTTCACCTTCAAGATTTTTTGTTATTGCAAGGCATTATTTACCATCACCATCACTAGTCAAATCAAATAAGGACTATGGAACTTTTTAGTCACTTTTGGTTTTATATTATTCTATTAAATTGAAAAGTCAATTCCATTGCCAATTCCTGGATTGAAATTAGGATTTAATACTTTGAAACAAATGTTATTAAATTTCAAATTCATGAATTTTCATCCATATAAAAATGTCAAAAGATGTTGTACACGTCGTTATTAAAAAATGATTAATGAGTAGGCATCAAACATGATTTCATGGATATAGTCATGTTACTAAACACCAAACTCATGGTATAATTCCACAAGTTAATAATTTAATGAAAATTTGAAAATGATTTCCAAAATTTAACACAATCTAACCTTTTTAGATATATTAATTAAGTTATAATTATCATATAAATTTTCATGTTTCAATGTCATTGAATTCCTAAGAAATGCATGAACATTTAAATCAATTGGTTCACATATAAAAATTTACATACATAAATTTTGTTTGTGTATAAACATATTAATATAAAAAGGGTTGTCAACATTTTATTTTGTTTGAATTTTTATCATTGGAAACAACATGTTGTGACAAGCGTTGTGCATTGATGACAATTTCAAAAAATTCCATGATCAACCTTTTTTTTTAATATAGTTTATTGCAACATGTAAATATTATTAGCTTGTAAAGTGGATAAGAATAAATTAATATGCATAACTTCTTATAGTGGACCTCACATTTATGTTGTGAATAATGTTCTTATTTTTTATAATAATGCATGATTTAAGATTTTTCACATTGTGTAGGTGTCATTGTGAGTATATCTTGAATTTGAACAGAAGTAATGTTCTATTAATTATCATATAACATCTAAAATGACAAAAAGAACAAAATGGTGTTTTCAACTTTGTGAGTGGATTAAGCAAGTGCATTTAGATTTAATTTGAGTTGCAAACCATAAAAGACCAAATCAACTATTTAAATTATGGTCAAGATTATAACTTAAGTACACAATACACATACACCACATGATAAAATAATACAAATCACCACCCATGAAATAATACCTTTGAAGTTTTAACCAAAATTATTTCAATTGGTAAATAGTTAAATATTAAACATTAGTTTATCATTATTTCAAAATATTGACTTCTAATAAAATATTTTGAAAATATGAAATTAATCTTTTGGGGATTTAAGATTTGTTAGAATTCAATTTTGTAAATGAATCAACATTGCATTATTTGAATAATGGATGTTGTATTTCATAACTTATATGAAGACAAAATGTGATGAGCAAAATGACTATTATATTGAACACAGAAACTATCATGAACATCTTGAATTCAATAAGTTTAAAAATTAATCCAACTAGACTTAGATATAAGAAGATGAACAAAAGCTTAAAATGTATATATATTGAAAAGGCATAAATGCTTGAACAACATTAATCTAGTGACAAATATTAATAATTGGTCAAAGAATTTTTATTTATTTATTGGTAAATTCACATTTTAACATGAATATAAGTGAAAATTTGACGAAAATAAAATAAAATTACAATTGATATGATCTCCAAGTCCAAAATTTCCAAGTTACAAGGTGAAAGGTTTTTGTTTTTATTTTTAGATATGTGACCTAATACACCTAGGGGGGATGAGGCCTACATGCATAAGGGCCTACAACCAAATGCCTAGGTTTACTTTTACATTCTGTAAACATCCCTAAATAACTTCATGTAGGGTATTGTAATTTGTCAATGAATCATTTAAATTTTTTAATCATGGTTTATGCTACCTATTATTCAACATCTATGTTAGTTTTTCAATCAAATTTTTAAAAATGACATGATGAACATTACTAGTTATTTCATCATTTTCACTTTGACAAAAGTGATATTTATACCTATTGCAAGTGATTGATTGTTTTTTACTATAATGTCAACTTATTCAAGTGTTCATTTTGACTAAAACTCAATCACAATAAAAACATAAAAGACACAATCTAAATAACCATGTTAATGGGTTAAGGTTTTTAAATGTTAATTTTCTTTAATGCATTAGTGATAATACCCTCAAGATTTAAATTATTCATGCCATTCAATTGTGATGGTGACTTGTTTATAAATCATATGAAGATGGTGAAGATAGTCCATAATTAATAATTAATAGCCACATGATCCCATTTTCTTTTTTAGGTTTTCAAGGTTCACAACACCTCAACCTTGTCATGCATGTGTATCATAATGTCATCAAAAGTATTGCATCACATAGTATACAATCTAAATTCCATGAAAATATATACTATTTTAAAAATCTCAATGCCCATCCAAAACACTTGGTTAAGTAATAATAACTTTAGTTTATGGTATTGAGGTGTTTTTAGTGTCATAGACTTTCAATGTATTAACATTTTGCAACATTTAGTGATATTGTTGTTTCAAATTTTATGCAAAATGTTTTAATGCCATTCAATGTTAATGGTGATTGTTTATAACATTGATGAAAACAATGATATAATTATTGACCAACAATAATTAATCTCCCCTAAAAACATGTAATTTTGAGTTTTTCACAATCTTTGTCAACCTAGTGTATTCTCACAAATATTGAATCATGTAGGCTCAATTTTACTTCAATATGTCTCAATGATAGACCATACCTAGTCTATCTTCATGTATTTTAAAACTTCTAATTTGTTGTGCAACTATCGGTGTTGCACTTAAAACCAATGTGATGATGTGAAATCATTATGATGGTAGTGACAAACACCTTGCGGTGCGAGGTTGTATATATTCACAAGATCATAACATACATGCAAGATATCATTTTCTTAGTCAATGTTGTGTAATGCAATTGTAATAAGGGGATGTGCATAGATTGAAACAATGTTTGGAACTAGAACCATAACACCCACATTGCTAAGTTATAAACTTAAAAATTTGAAACACATTCCCCCAAGTAATACAATCATACATTATGGCATGGATCATTAATATAAAAGTTTGATAAATTAATGCATAGTTTATCAATACCCTTATATATAGTTCACTAATGCAATGATATACAAAAGCTCTAATACATCAAGACATAAAGGCTTGAAACATTGATGCATAAATACCCAACATTGAACAAAAGCACTTGATCTAGTTCGACATCTACACATTGCTTATAGGGCTACTTCGCAATCAATGAAAAACTACGTAACACTTGTTAATTCTATAAAAAATGGGCATTAAATCTTCTAGGTTTTGTTTTGGGAATTGGAGCTCCAAATCCAATTGGTTATAAGTTTAGTTTCACATGATCATGTGTACCTTGGTGGAAATTTGATAGAAAGAAGGGGAAGGAAAAATGACTCAAATACCCAAATTGAAAACACATATTTCTCTTCCACAACTACATGAATACAAATGAAATATGAAGCTTGTTCTTGGCAAGCAAATACTTAAATTCAAAACATTTGTCCACAACTATATGGATAAAAATAAAATTTATGAACCTTGTTATTCCTAAAAAAAATGTTCAATCCAAAAAATCTCAATAACACTTTCTTTTCACAACTACATGAATAAAAAAAATGTTTGCAACTATTTGTAGCAAGCAATCTAAAAATGCTCTCTAAAAATGTGTACATAAAAGTACAACTTCCATTACAAACCAAGTTTCTTATATTGTTTTTTAAAAAAAGAATTTTTCATTGAAAATTGAAAGCTACTTTCTTTTTTTTTACACGCATTAAATCTTCAATTACATCTAGCCAAAAAAAAAGGTTAATTCACAATGTTGATTTGGCACATTTTGCAATGCCACATGCCATCTTGAACACCAACCATGTACAAAAACAAAGTTTCAAGGTGAAAAGAGGGGTAGTGAGAAGCAAGCAAATCCAAGAAGGAGAAAAATACATGAGAGAAATAGAACATAGGAAGACAAAAACAAAAAGAGATAGAGAGAACATGGGAGAGAGACAAAGAAAACATGGGTCGGAGACAATGTGCACAAGCTCAAACCAAGATGACAAGAGGAGATGAATAGCTCCACAAGTACTATCTTTGGTACATACATGCTAAAAGAATAGAGTAAAAAAGCAAAAGAAACAACGAAAAACCTGAAATTGAACACTAGTTGTCATAAAGGAACCCTAATGTGATGCACCATGGTCATGGCATGGGACACCTTTGTTCCATGATTAATAATAGCCCACAAAGTCATGATCACTCCTGTTATGAGCATGCAGTGTTACATTGTTGTGTTTGATATATTGTTGCCTATAGGCAATGGAGATACACACACCTTTTTCACTTGCGCAACTTGATTTTCACTCTTAGGGGGCCTCTTTTTTAGAGGGCATCCAACAACACAAAGTAGGTTTTGTGACTACCAAAGTGGGTTTTGCACAAACCAGGCCAGGAGGGGTCTCCTGTAGGTGCTTATAGTTAAGGCCTGGCAATTGTGTTATCCTTATAAATTTCACTCTTTAGTAAATGGTGCAAGTGTTTGTCCTATAAGGGCAAACCAATCACCTATCCTATTCATAAACCAAGGTTGTAGGCTTTTACCAATAAGCTTGTGAAACTACACTATATTGAACAATATGATTTGCAATGACAAAAAGAAAGCAAAAAAAACAAACTTCTATCCCACTGAGGAAAACATTTCCAAAATGCAATCACTCCGAAAGATAGCAGCATCATCCAATTCTAAGTCAATTGGCATCCATGGGGTCTCTATGTCAAGCAATGAGAATGGGAAGTTTGACTTTTTCCTCCATGAATCCACATTTCCATGTCTACTTGCAATGCTTGGAAATATCTTACACGTTTGGTTGGCACATCTCACATTGCAGCTGAACTGGGAATCACAACATCTCAAAACTAGGGAGAGATTTGAGACTATGAAACAGGTTGTGCAATGCAATTGCATAACCTTTACACCCACCAGCTCAACATTGTTGACTTTTGGAAGTATTAGACACAAAGGAGAACAAGCTGGACTAAACGAAGCACATGTTTCCTAATGGAACTATAGAAGGTGGTGCAGCTTGCAAGATTGCAAGATGTGAAA
>Ga0116228_10004763_pt1 | contig 12061 bp, 9 predicted proteins | sample S1TSphfallax_2_FD_89694 | JGI IMG/M metagenome (GOLD analysis project Ga0116228, IMG submission 89694) | Host-associated microbial communities from peat moss isolated from Minnesota, USA - S1T2_Fc - Sphagnum fallax MG | ecosystem: Host-associated > Plants > Peat moss > Unclassified | place: USA...
TCATATAACAAGTTTGTCAAACATATGTGGTGCTATAGATGACACACATATCTCATTAGCTAAAAGGTCAAATAGAAGGTGCACTATTATATATATCCCATTAGCTGAAAGGTCAAATAGAAGATGCACTATTATATTTGTAGATTATTACAATTGAAAAAAGTTTCATGACATTGTTTTACAAGCAATATGCGATACACATAAGTTGTTTTAGAACATTTGTGTTCAACCAACTAGAGCTAGAAATGATCATTCAAAGGTTGAAGATCACACCTTATTTGATTGGTGATTCTACATATGGGTGTAAGTACAATTGGGTGATACCACTAGAATCCATCTCAAGGAATGTTCAAGGAACAAAATTTGGCCAAATAATATATTTGGATCCTTTTCTTTAAATGTTTTCATTATTTTATTTTATTTTTTCATGTTCATTTATTGCATGCCAAAGGATACAATTGAATTTTTCATTACAATAAAAAAAGGTGAAAATTATTACAAATTTGTATTCCTTATTGATGTGGCCCCTTCAAGAATCAAGTTCTTAAACTTTGGAAATTCATAACTAAATTATACTTATTCAAATAATTACCCAATAAAAATATCAAATAGAATACATCTAAAGCACGTAAGAAAATTATATCCACAAAAAAAACCCAAAAAATTGTTTGAAAAATGTTCTAAAGTAAAAAGTTCAAAGAAAATAACCATTGTGACATTCTTGAAACTTTGTGTGAATGTAATGAATAGGAACATCAAAATTCAAAATATTACTTACATTGTTAAAATTTCAAAATTTATACAACATAATTAATTTATTCAACAAATTTTTTTATTAAAAACCTTTCTTTGTGTTTCCTATATTTTTCAAAGTTTGATGGGTCCTAAAAAATGAAGGCATGACGTTCCTAGTGGTACCACCCAATTATACAAGTATACATATCATTTATGTATTTATTTACAAAAAAAATTAAATTCTCAAAATTTAAATTATGTAGAAAAAAAAGATATAATAGTAATATGAAAGCTGCAAGTGTTATTATAGAAAATGCTTTTAGATTTATAAAAAATGGTGAATATTGAAAATTTGCAACTTTAGTGTTAAAAGGGCCCCAATAGTTATTGTAAATTGTTGTGTGATGCAATTATTCTAAGATGTGGAAAATCCCCAAATTCGGTCATGTGTATGATGCAACAAGAAAAGATAACTTTGTAGGATTTAGGGATGATAGGTTACCAACTTCAAAGGATGGAAAGTAAACAAAACAAGCAAGATAATTAATGGGAAGGGCTTTGTTTGAACAATGGTTAATAGATCATCCATAAGGGTTTTGATTCTATGCATTATACTTTTGAACTAAAAAATGATCCATGACCACATAGTGTGGCCTAAACCAATCATATCTCATAAAATGCAATACCTACATATGGTTAGGGTATAAAAAACATGGTTCATTTAAAGGAAGGGCTTTTCTTGTGCTACAATACTTCCATATGGGATTACTAAAATCCTAAACTTGTATTATGATATGTCCAATACCCCCATGCTCTATACTTAATACAAATTGGAAAAATCCTTTGACTATAATACCCACAATAAGGGACCTAACCTACATTGTTTTAATTAGTAATACTTGTACATAATTGTTTATATATACACTGGTATAAACTCCATTGGCAATACCTACATACATGCCTAACCTCTTATTGTGACATGTGCAATACCTTCATGCTGCGTATTTAATATAAATTGAAAAAATCCTTTGACTACAATACCCACAATAAAGGACTTCACCTACACTGAAGGAATAACAATACCTACATTTAGTCCTCCTTATATATACTAGTTATAAACTCCATCAGCAATACCTACATTACATAACATAAGTTCGTACTATGACATGTGCAATACCCCCATAATATGTGGTCAATATAATCTGGAAATATCCATTCACAACAATACCCACATTTCAGGAGTTAACCTACATTGTGGTAATAAGAATACTTATTGTTAATCCTCCTTATATACGCTAGGTATAAAATCCATTGGCAATATTTGCATTAAATGGCCTAAATTCAGGTTGTGAATTTTGCATTACCTCCATGATGTGTTCTTAACACACTCTAGATAAATACTCACAATACAAGACCCATGGAGTAGGACCTAATCTTTACTCTTTGGGGTGCAATACCAACTTAATGTCATAATAATTATGTTACAAACGTTACTTTATGCAATACCCATTTTTTTTATGTCAAAAATTTAATTTCCCAAAGGGCAATACCTGCACACATGTATCATTGATCCCACATAAAACAATTTGCTTCACATTATAATGTTTAAATGGTGGATGTGTAACATTGCATTATTAGGTACAAAATATTTTTTATAAAATTTGGTGCATCTTTGACCATGAGCCTTAAACAAAAATGGAAAAATGAATAATGCACACATCAATGAAGAGTAAAGGGAAAATAATCTAGCTTTTATTCATGGTCTCTTCTCTTTTTTGCAAAATTGTGTGAGAGCATTATTTCATGCCAATCCTTGAACCTATGTACATAACTCCCTAAACCATCATCTACATGATGTAACTGTAATCCCATATGTAAATATTCATTCGCCTTTATGAAATGAATGTTCCAGATGTTTGATGCAACAATTGCAAGGAGTGAAATGCCATGGTCTGAAAATGTGACCCTTCCTAAGGTGCATTCCTTTGTGATCTCCTACATGGTATGGCGCAAATGAACAAGTGTTCTATCCAAAAAGCAAACTAAACTAATTGGTTTAACACATGCACCAACATCATTTGTAGGGGGGAGACTTTCATCCATGGGTTCGATCCCACCTGTGTCAATGACCCCTTCATCATGACCATTCACAAAACCATCATCTTCAAAATTTGAATTATCGTGAATATGTTTGGGGTCCACAAACATGGCAAGCAACCCATTGTGATTAAATGACATAACATTTTAATTTGCACAAAAGGATCATAAGATTGGAAATGTTGAGGAGAAACATGCAAGGAAAAAAACACCATGTTTGCTTTGGTGTTATCAATAAATAAATGTTTCATTTAACTCATCCACCAATGCAAGAAACAAGCAATGTAAGGATATTGGACCTTTTGTTAGCTCCTTTAGTGCTTCTTTTTACAACTCACTCCAGCTAATCATTGCCTGACACAAATGTGAATAAAACTATGGCATTATTGAGTAGCATAATTTTGCCCTTGTGGACTAACTCATTACTTGTAGTAGTTAGATGGATTCAACAAACTTCTATTGGCTGCCAAAGATGCAAAAATAAACAAACTTCACACCTTATAGCCTACAAGTGTGCACCAACTACTTCTCAAACACAAAACTAGGCATAACATTCTCTTGCAAACAAAACGACAATTCCAACTTCTTCTAACTTCAAGTCATTCCTGGCTAACAACTTCTACTTTATATGGTCAACCTCCTTTCATAATGTCTCATACTTGCCTAATAAACTACACATTTCGAAGAACACATTGTATAGACTTAATAACTTCGAAAACTTTCTCATAGACTAAATTCTATACACTTAGGTTTTTTTTAGGATTTTTTAAGTGGTTTATGAGACAATGATCCTCTTTTTTTGCACCTCTCATTTTCATTCCAGTTGGGTGTTTTTAAATTTCATTTGGCAAGGTTTCATCATGATTACAAAATTACATATTATAAATGCTAGGTACAAGCCATTGTGCCCTTAAGATGCATGTGAAGAATTTGGGTGAAAGCATGGTAGGCCGATCGAAAATGTACCAAATTCCTTCAAATTTTTCCCATGCATTTTACAAGCACAACAACTTGAACCAAACACAATTCATAACTCCATTTTTTCATTGCATAATGGGCATGTGGATTTAGAGAATAGGCATGTGGGTTTTGTGACAATGGTTAGGTTAGTTAGACCCAAGAAGAACTAGTCATTGTGCCTTGTTAGGGGATGTGAAAAGTACCAACCTTGTATAATTATGTTAATGTAGTTAGAGGGGTGTGTTTTTCCTTTATCTTCTTTCCGCATGATAAAGTCTAAGCAAAAGGCTTACCAAAACAAAACAAAATACTTTTACTTAACACAATTGATAGGCAGAAAAGGCTACACAAAAACCATTAACTAATCAGAATCATGTTATATTTTTGACAATTTGTTAGCCACATCAAATGCATTGGTTATTTTTTGAACAATGTCTTGTAAGTTTTTTCGCATCATACTAAATAAGGGGCCCTTTAGGGTGTATTCTACATAACAATGAGCCTTTAGGGTGAGTTAGATAGGTCGAGATCTAAAGGTAAACTAACTGCAAAATGTGTGCTAGGAGGCACCATGTTTAGCATAAAGGAAATTTTTAAGGCAAATTCTTGTTTAATTAGAGTTTTTAAAAATTAACATTTATGTTATAATTGACAATTATTTTCCAATAAGGTTTTCTTCTACAATCTAAGATGCCTAAAAAGTGTGCATAATCAGCCCTCAAAATCCTTTATGTACTAAAGGATAGTCCCCTCACATTAGTCAATTTGGCTTGGAAAATTCAACTAAATCATATTTAAGGAATAGAAAAATGTTTTTTAGAGCCAAATTTTCAAGGCAAGTGGTTGCTAAGTGAGTCCAATGGCTTCAAACATGGTAGTGTTGCCTCCCTAACACAAGTTTTAGTGTTTTGTTACTAACAAAAGAAAATTCCAAAAAGTTAAATTAAAAATTAAAACTTCAAAAAAGAAGTGATTTTGGAGGTTTTCAATAGCTAAAAGTGAGAAAAAAGGATCTCCAAAATTGTATACTTTGGTTACATTGTGTTGCCAAAAATATAAAAAGATGATTTAAAAAAAAACTTCATTTATGTATTATATCCAAATTTGGCTAAATCTTCCTAAGGATGATTGTCACTTTCTTTACATGTGGTGTATGTGGAGGGTGCCTTTCTATCTCAACATATGATGGCATCTTCTATATAAGGTTCCTTCTCCTCAAAATGATGGCACCTGACACATGAGGTTCCTAAAGCACCTTACATATAAGGTTCATTTACCTCAAATTTAGAACTTTACATGTAAGGTGCCTCTTGTCCTCTTAAGCAAAATCATAACCATCTATTTTACAATCAAAATTTTATCGATTCTTTATGTTGGTTATAAATTGGGAATTGAACGGTTCTTGGAATTCAAATCCAACACTCAAGTCATATCTCTTGCTAGGTTTTATTCCTAAAATGGTTCCATTTTCATTTTTTACCCTGCAACTAACTATTGAAAACTCCAACCTTTGGGGGGGGGAACATTTGCCTATTGCTAAATATTACTATAGAACCATATTTGTGTGATTCCTTCAATGCCTTCCCAAACTAACACAATGAATGTACATTTTAGTTTAAATTAATGTTTTTTTTTCAACAAATTTGTCAATTTTTTGACCCAAACGTTTGGGAACTTTGGATTTTTTTTTCTAATGTAAATTCCACTATTTTTGTTATTTTGTTGGAAAATTTCGCCTTTTTTTTCATTGTTGTTTGCTTGCAATCTCCCTTCCCCACCTTTAACCAAGTCTTCTCCCACCTAGAATATTTCATTGTCATTGAACATCAAAGCTTTCATTCTAGGTCATTAATTTTCATGTAGTCATAAAACTTTAGGTCATTGCTTCTCATTAACAATGACATGAGCCATGGGAAGTTTTTGAATCTTGAGGACCTTTAGACTCTGAACTTAGTGAGGTTCAATGTAGTTATCGATCTTTAGTACATTTTCATGTGCTTACAATTGATTCTCAAGCTTACATATAATTTAAAACAACTTTTTCATGCATGTAATGCCCATGAAAACCCTCTTAGTCTTTACATTTCAACGTAAGTCTCAAGCTTCTTGCTTGTTTTTTTTAGGTCTTTTTCATGTTTTGATTTTGTATTTCTTCCACACCTTTGCAATTCCCAAATGGTTTTAGTGTAAGTTTTTTTCCTTTGTTGGGGTGCTTCACCCTTGAAGGCCTAAGCCTTTTAGAGGTAATTTTCATTACCACAAGAGCCTCAAACATATTTCATCATGGATTTATGCACATATTTAGAAATAGGGAAAATGCACCATTGGAATTGAAGAACATTGTGTAAAAGACAAGTTGTAAATTTTTTAGAATGTTTTATGAACATATGAACAAGATTAGGCATTTAGAAACACACTAATTTAATGGGCGCAACTATTATTTAAATTTATGACAAAAGTTTGAGCTTTTGAAAAAAATCAATGAAACATTACCTGTGCAACCAAATCTCACAACAAATAATTACATTTTAGCTATCAAATGCCCAAATTTCAATTCAAGCGCGCTTGGAATGAGTCAAATCCAACACCTCTAATGAATGAACATTCATGTAATTAGTTAGTTACTTAGTCAAAAACACCTAGCCCATTATTGTTTAATAAATGGGATTGATTAAACACCACCTATTGCATTACACTGAGGGGGTTTAGGGTGGTTGACTAAGTGGGTCTAACCCTTGGGCTACTCTTCACATGTGGGAAAATAGACGCATGAGAAAAAATTAATACACACCCACTTAAAAGAATCTATATGGTTGTGTTCAACCAACACACCATTTAAAATATTTTCATCTTGAACACCCAACCCAAAGAAAAAATGTCCATACTCAAATTTTTTAAAACCAAATTTGGCTTTATAAGCATTTAGGGGATCATGTTGTTGATGTTGATTCATCAAGTTAAGTTGGTACTATAATTGTTTGTCTTTTGTAGTGCATTTGGTTGTAATGTAATCCATATCAATCTAGAGGTTGGTGTTCATGAATGTTATGTTACATAGTAGCCCTTAAATCCAAACACATTGTTTACATCTAACCTACTAGGAAAAAAAGGAAAAAAAATGAATGATGAGGGAAATAAATTTTTAAATTCAAGATATTTGGGTAACAAAGCTTTGGTTGGTTCAAAAGTATGGTTAGTTCTTGTGGTAAAGTGCACATGGTTAGGTTTATCATTTACACAAGGGTAAGTGCATGGTAGGGTGGACCAAAAGTGGCGGGAATTTCCTTTGTATTTTTTTTGAGCCCCAATTTTTTTTTTTAGTTAGGTAGCAATAATGCATTGATTCCAAGTGATTTTTTTCCATTAAAAATTTTATTCTTGTAGATCTCATTTGTTAAAACATATTTGCAAAATTTCAAAATAAATCATGTTTTAAAAAAGATGAAATGGACTTCTAAAAAAATGTGCATGTTTTTCACCAAATAAAAGTCCATAGGTCATAAATTCATTAGATATGAATTAAATCATTTCAAGCTTGATTTCATTATTACTATTTTAAAATAAAAACTAATTCCTTAAATGTTTTTGAGGTCCATCATATAACCAAACCAAAGTCCATTAACTTAATTGTCGTTAGTGTTACATACCTTGATTTTCAATTTCAAAAGTCCATAGCTCCTATAATTTTATATTTTTTTCATACCAATCAATTTCGTTAGATAAATATTGAATTCTATAATTTCAAATGAATCCCATGTTAATAAATAGGAGATCTATTCAAGTGCAAACATAGAACTTTATTGAAAGGAAAGTATAACACGATGCTCACAACACAAAACATAACATCAATAACTCCTCAAGGTTCTTGTCACATGAAATACACATACTTGTGTAATGAAGAAAAGAAAACCAAACCATCAACACCAAGGTATTTAATTACAAGACCAGACCACAAATAACCAAACTAATATAAGTAAAGAAAGTAATTCAACCTTGTGAAAGTATCTTAGTTACTTTCCTACTCCAATAACTAATGAAACCTAACTAGTTGAGCTTGAATTCTCAACATCCCATTTAACAATTCCATAATGTATAAAACAATATAGTAACTATAATCAAATTTAGGTGGTAAAAAAAAGAATTATGTTACTCTTAAATTGGTCCACCCTACCATGCATCCACCCACAAAAAATGAAAAGAGAAAAGCTTTTAGTTCCCAAATTTGGTAAGGTTTTAAAAAACATGCATGTTGAAAGGTACAAATGTAATGTTACAAAACCTAACTATAACATGGAGCAATGATACATGTCTATAAAATCACATGTAAAAAAATGAATGGCTTTTATGTAGTACATGGGAAAAGTTATAATGGCAAACATGGTGGCTATATTGGGGGATGTTGTTGGAAAGAGGAAAAGGAAGTTCTACAATTTCTTGTAATTCATGGCTTTTGACAAAAGATTGTCCTATCACTGACTTTGAAGCCATGAGATTATTGTTTACAACTATGTGCAAACGTTGGAATGATAATGTTAAATGGGATATTGCAAAAGTTATGCACTACATTATTTTCATCACAACTAAATTTATTATTCATGTAACAAAGTATTTTTTATTAGTTGTGATGAAGTGATGACAATTGATAATCAGTCAAGGGTTAGTGTTCATATTTATCTTATGGAGGACTTTGAACACAGATTGATTTAGTTAAACTTGGAAAATTGGTTGGTGATGGCACATCCAATAATATTACCAAACGTGATCATGAACTTATTGGTGATTTATGGGGGCTTAACCATGAAGGAGATTAATGGCAAGCTAATTTGGTTTGGTTTTTATGGTGTTACTATGTTTACAAGTGTCCATGGTGGTGTTACCCTAGGGGAGACATTCTTCTTTGAATTTATAAAATGCGCGAGTAAAATACAAGATGCCATATATTGGTTGTTGGATAAATTTTATAACTTGGTTATGTTTATTATGAAAATAAAATTATAATTCATAGGGTATGTGTTAGCCCTTGGTATTAAAATAAACAAATAAATGAGGTGCATATTAAAAGTTAAATATATTGGTTGTTAATATGTTCAATTAATAGATTAATAAATGAACTAATAGTAATAAGTTTAACTGATAAGTTAACAAATGAATTAATAATCATAAATGAAATGAAGTGGTAATGGAATGGAATGTTAATTGTAATGTTGTATTTTTGGGATTGGAACCTCAAGGTGTCAATGGCTTGTTGAAGTTACAATGTTACTGGAATGTTGCCATTATCATTCCTCCTCATGCACAATTGTTTTGATCTTTTCATCTTACCAACATTCTTGTTATTGCCATGTGATGTGCAAACTCCAAGCTTTTCATCATCTTGCTTTACCCATTGCAAGTAGGATTTATGAAAGGGTTTAGGGTTGTAGCAAACTTGTGTTGGTTTTGTACTATTACTATGGTCCTAGCTTTGAGGTTGGAGGAAGATAAGAAAAATAGACCACATGTGGTTGTGGTTCAAAATGCATGAAAAACATGGACAAGAAGACATGAGACTTAAAATATGGGCTGGTTCCATTAACAACACTTCATGCTACAAATTTTGTTGTGCTAATGAAGAAATGTATTTCAATAACTATGCAAAACCAAAAAAAAAAAATTCAAAATTAAAAAAATCATTTTTAGATGTTTAACAATTGAAAACCTTTGCAAATCTTCTTTCATATGAAGAGTTTATTTTTAAACTATAATGGTTGTCACAAACACTAAACCATTGTATAAGAAGAAAACATTTCACAATCCTTTAATTAAGGAGAACAAAGTGTGAAGGAGGCTTGCAATAGGCCATTTTGAAGAACACGAGCCTTATCAAAAGATGTAATATAACAAAATATAATAGTCACTTGATGATGCCAATAGATTTAAAGCTCCAAAAATTTGTCATCTATCTTAAATAAAGCAATAGTTAGATGTTGCATGAATTGATCTTCAACTTTTGAAAAAAATAAAATGTGATGCACACATGTAATAAGGAAGAATATTCATTGTCCAAACATTGCCAAATTCTTTATAATTTGATGAGCCACCATTGTAAAACTAAAAATATTATTGAATCATGGTTGAAATATGTGCGTATTATAAAAATAAATTATAATAGGGTGGGGGAAAAACAAAATTCCTCACCTTATACCCACCCAAAAATGTTTGTTTGACGCACGTATTGTGGAAATTTATTAATGTCCCCCCCTAGGGTGTCACAACACAATGTCAAGGATGGCTCCAATTTAGTTAATAGGAACAACTTGCCCCCATGATTAATTCCTAAAAAAATAACATTATGCCAAATATTCTTAAAACCATGATTTACAAATCAACTTTAAATTGTTGTAATTCTTATGACCCAAAAAGATGTTGCAATATAATGTTATGTAAAGGCGCACTTAATTTTTTCTCCTAACAAATCATTTTCATTGCATTTCAAGTCTTTTTTCAAAAAATCTTAAACAATGAAAATCATTAATTACATTTTTAAAAAGTGATTTTGGGTACTTTATACACTTCATTAAATTAATTTCAAACTTATCCAAATGTTCCCATACATATTATGTGTATTGTTGTACAATTTCATTCAAAAAAATTCAACATTGAATCTATAAGTTTCATTATCACCATGAAAAATTAAACAATGGTTACATCCCATAGTGGCTCCAATTATTTCATTTGGACCTACACATGAACTATGATAAAATCAAAGCAAAAAATGGATTGTAAAAGTCCTAGATTGATAATAAGATGGTCATAAGGTAAGGCAATATTTAAAGTCTTCAATAGGTGATGACAATAGTTTAAAAAAATTACTAATATGCTACCTTCTATACAAGGTGCAATAGAACCTTTCTATGAATTCACAATAATGCAATGGAATTTACATCTTTTGCAAAGGTCAGCAATGAAGCCTAAATGCCTTCTATATTCCTTAGACCATATTAAATCACAAAAAACTCATAAGTGTACTTAAAAACCTTTAGGCTTTTATGAATAATCACATAGATTGCCCCTTATGTGAAACTTGGAGTTATAGAAGAATTTCCAAATACTAAACATATTTTTATAAAACTATATAATGAAAATATGTTTGTGTATGTGCTTAACACACACATATGTAGAAAAGTAGGTATGTTCATGATTGCTCAATATGTTGCACATTGAACAAACTTCATTGTGTAAAAAATTTCCAAGTATCCAAATTTCTACATTTAAGCTTGAAGGTGTATTCTAACTTTAAAATAATTCATAATTTATTTGATAGGAAAATTAGACCAAGAACCAACTAATTCCAATGACAAAATTTTGAGGAGCTCGTATATGGGTGATTTTGAATAATCTTTCATAGGCTTGTAGAATCTATCATATGGTCATCCTTGGACAATTTCAGGGACAATTCTAGAGACAACTCATAACTACTTCATCATTTCCCAACTTAACTACCTCATTTCTTAATAACTATCTTACTCCTTTCCCCCACCGGTAGGGATATGAAAAAAAATCCTATTTCATTTTCAAGCTTAACTATTTCATTCCTTTACTAGTAACTACTTCATTTTTTTTTGGTTAATAACTACCTTTCTATTTTACCTTACCCACCATGGCCACCTACCTACTTATCCATGACCCATTTATTTACATATATAATATACATCTACACATATGTGTACAATTTATATATATGAATATATAACCAATACATAATATATGAAAACTTTTATGTATAGATATATTGTGAACTCTAATAAATGTAGATTTCATTACCGATATGGAATCATATGAACCACTGTTTGGATAAGTTGAAACCAACTTATGGATATTTGCAACAACAAAAATGGAATATGTTTCTACTAATAAAACTACAATAGTAAATCACACCTATGGACTCAAGGGGGCAATTCAAGACCATTGATGAAAATGTTCAATTAATTTCAAAGTCTAGTTGTAAATTGTTCATTCACAAATCTAGACTTTGAAAACTTTTATGTATAGGTCACATATTATGGACTTTAATGGATGCAAACTTTGGCTACAAGTAAGCAATCATATGAACCGCCACTTGGATATGTTGAAACCAACTTATGGAGACTTGCAACAACAAAAATGAAATATGCTTTTGTTAAAAAACTATAGTAATAAATCAAACCCATGGACTTAAAGGGACAATTTAGGACCATTAATGAAAAAGTTCAATTCATTCAAAAGATTAGTTGTGGATTGTGCATGGACA
>Ga0116228_10004764_pt1 | contig 12061 bp, 8 predicted proteins | sample S1TSphfallax_2_FD_89694 | JGI IMG/M metagenome (GOLD analysis project Ga0116228, IMG submission 89694) | Host-associated microbial communities from peat moss isolated from Minnesota, USA - S1T2_Fc - Sphagnum fallax MG | ecosystem: Host-associated > Plants > Peat moss > Unclassified | place: USA...
CCACACAAAACTATTATTTGAAAGGATGACTTATGAAACCTAAAGTTAGTCTACCTAAACTAAGTTCAACATACCATCATCCCAATAATGAAAAGATATGTTTTCTCCAAAAGTAATGTCTTGTTGAAAATTACAAGCTAATCTCTCACAGTATCCTAAATTTGCAAAACAAGACCTCCCCAAGATTGTACCAATTTGTAGGGTGTGTAGCAAATTCTTCTAAAATATCTCATTTTAATCATTTGTGCATTTCACATAGATGGCCTTTTGGTTGTTTTCCTTTATTTTAATGATTGTCTTTCCTCCAAAATAAAACCTTTGGCAATCTATAAACTTTGGGGCATGAAGGGGCAAAGACCTTGATCCTACCTCATTTATGCTTCAATGTTGTTCTTATTTTCTTCTATATATTTTTCTTTTTAAAATGAAGTTAGGTATGTGTGGCAAGCCATGCAACAAGTTTATCAAGTAGAATAACATGAATGTGTGAAAACTAATTAATTTCAAGTTAACTTGATCATGTCATGTGTTGTAGCTTGGTATAATTGGTGGATTCAAAGGTTATTTAGGTGGCATGTTGACTTTAATATATGGAAAATTTCCAATGTTTTATTTTGAAAATTGAAAGATGGAATTATCTTGTTTATTTTTTAATTGTGCAAATGTTATTTTTTTCCAAAGCCCATGTATGCATTATATAATAAAATTGTTCATTTTAGTGTGAACACCACATATGTGGGCTACTAATGAGATAAGGAGATGGTTGGATGGCAAAGGTCATGATTTGCTTGAGTGTCCAACTTTTTACATGTATTTGCAATCTTTCAATATTTTCAAATGCCAAAAAAGAATTACACATTTCCACCAACCTTCTCACTTAAACATATGAATTACACAATTTTCTATGTGTTAAGATTTTCAAACATTCAAACCATATGACATGTGACATTAGTGTACCCACTTTAGGTTCAATATATGAAAATTATTGATATTTTATGATAAGAAGTCATATTTTATGGATATTTAAAAAGTTGGGACCCTTTTATAAACCATATGACTACAACTTTAAGAGGATTAATTTTAAACATAAAAATATAGGTGGCACCAGTATACCTCCTTCTTAACACCTTCAAAATTGGTTTCATACCATATCTTATTAAAATAAGGTATTTTTTTTATGTGGACAATTTTCAATAGTTTCAAAAGGATCCAAATACACAAGTTTGCATAGTCATTATTAATGGATGGGTCAAAACTTGTAACTAGGAGCTAAAGGGATTACTCTGAAAAAGGAATGCATTTTTTTTTCCCAAAAAAAACTTTTAAATGCAAATGAAATTTTTAACAAAATCTTTGTAACTTGCATTAAAAAATATTTAAATGTTCCCCAATGCATCATTTTTTAATATTAATCATTGTTGAATAAATATGAATTTTTAAAAGTGTGTAGATTATTTACAAATTTAATGTTTCATTTTGAAAAATGATCAAAAATTTAAGTCATCACCAAAAATTAAAATTTCACATTCTTTAGTTTTATTATACTTTAAGTTATAACGTTTTTTCATACATCATGTACATTTATATGTGGTAGAGGACTCTTGAAGTTCAAAAATTCTAAAACAATTTTGAAACATTCTTTGAATTTTTAAAGTTTTAGAATTCCATATTTTTAAAAGTATGAGTGTTTTGTGAGTGTGGCTAATATGTTTTTATCATCTATATTTTTTCAATGAATTTTTTTATATTATATGAATCCTTTTGATAGTTCTTTGCAAAATTGACTCCATCTGATGCAATAGGTGTACATTTTCAAAAGTATTAAACTAAAACCAAAACTTAAAATTGGATCAAATAAATTTTTACTCTAAGTTCCTTGACATTCATATAAGGAAAAATGACTAACTTGCCATGATTACTATGGTTTTAAATGGTAATAGAAAAAAATGATTGATTTTGATTGATTATGTTTAACATTCAACGCCCTTTTTGGTTCATTGTTATGTGTTTTGACCTTGATGGGCCTAAAAATTGGTAAAAGGATGCATCTAATGGATATTGATGTTCTATTAACAAGTCATCATTTATTGCAAAAATCCTCTTTGGATGTTAACTACTAATGTTCTGGCAAAAACTTGAAAAACAAAACTAATACTAACCTTTCCCACACCAAAAAGTAATTTGTGTATTTTCTATTTGGAATATTGGCATTGAAAGAATGTGAGTGATAATTAGTTATATATATGTGTTTTAATGCTTTGATTCTTGTTTAATGTTTCTATAAATTGAACTTATAATGCTTTGATTGTTGTTTAATGTATGTATCAATTGAACTTCTAGTGTTTTGATTATTATTTGGTGTTTATATTAATTGAATTTCCAGTACATGTAATTGTAATTTAAAGGATGTAATAAAAGAGTTTAGTAGGTGAGACTTGGATGAAAATACTTAGTAAAGTGGACTTTGTGCCATGGGAAGGTAAATTAAGTTTATGACGTTTTGTGCTAATCTTCTAATTTCAAAGATGGAAAATGGTATTCCACAAACATTTTTTTATTTGGGGCCTATATATTGTTTGGAATATTGTACTCATGATTGCAAGGATGCCAAAAAAAAATTACAATAACTAACTTTACTTAATTCTTGATGAGATTTTGTAAAAGGTTCAAAATGAATTATAAGACATTAGAATTATATGTAAAATAAAGGGAACTTGTCACCAAATGCCATAGTTTTCCCATAAAGGGTGTAATCATACTAACATGTACCATTAATAGTCATAACCACCACTTTATTTTTTTTGAATTTTGGATTGTAAATTTATATATATATATAGTTTTTTTATAAAATTTTATTGTGAATAAATTATGTACATATCATAAAAATTTGGAATCAATTAATGAGTAAAAATGATATAATTTTCATTAATAAAGACTTATAACCATCATTTAAAAGAAATTTTAACAATAAAAACACAAATTGAAAAGAAAAATTATGACATCTTTTGAGATTATTTTTAATATACACCTTAACATAATAGTATTAAGAAATTTTTAAATATTTTAAATGTTTTTTGAAAGATGTATAAAAAATGATTTAAATAACTTTTTCAAAAAAATAATGAAAAAGCAATGGCCTAAGGTGACGCATTCCCAAGCTCCTTGATAGATTCAAATGTGAGTTTGAGGTGAAAATAATAGAAGAGCAAGGAGTTGGGGGACACACTCCCTGGTTCACAACACTTTGAGGGGGTAGAGGGGCGTGCTGGAGCTCCGAGATGGGATTAGGAAAAATGACAAGCATTTAATCACTCACACAGATTTGCACAAAACCAAACAACAAGTTGGTTAATGTATAGTTGGAACACTTTTGGTGCTAGGACAAGCCACGGGCAAGTTCGGACTCATAAGATTCACCACGGCCCAAACTTGGGGAAAGTCACCACCTTCCCCCCTTATAATATACTATGTGCCTCTCCACGAGACCCACATCCAAATGATATTTTGTCTCAAGACTCCCAAATGGGAATTATGAAATTCCCAAAGTTGGGACTTGTGGAGAGTTATTAAAGTCCCAAATTTGGGGCCGTATAGCTTTGTGTGCAAACCTTGGATTGAGATGAGGTCTAAAGCAAAATTGTACCCCTCATTGAAAGCTTTCCAACGGTATGTCTCACGCCACATGCACATGAGGAAATCATAGTGATTTTTGACTTTTAGTGGTCGGGAGTCAAATTGCCAATTTTACTCCCAGCCCTTCTTTTGGCCATAACTTGTGTTTTAGATGTCCAAATGGGTCATGCAAATAGGTCATTCCTTCAAATTTTCCTACACTCCTAGGAGCATGTAGCCTGACTCCCGGGCTTCCCTTTTGGCCCACAACCTTGCAAGCCCTTGCTTTGGTCGTGAGCCCAAGGCTAGGGTTGCGACAATTATGGTGGTGGAGTAATAACATGCTTTAACATTTGGCAAAGGATAAAAAAATATGAAACACATAACTAATGATAAAAACTTCAAAACCAAAGAAATGAACAATGATGAAACAAAAGAAGTGAAAGATAAACTCTTACGAATGGAGCAAGAAAATGCACGCAAATGGTGAAAATCCCTAATTTTGAAGGTGTAGATGTTAAAGCCTTGGCAATGAACATAGAGTTCTTGCAACAAGTAGCTAGCAAAATTAATGAAAGCCTTACAATTTTGCAAATGCACTAACTATCTATAGTTGGCAAATAGATGAAACTTAGCAACTTGTTTAATTTTAAGTATTTTTTAAAAATGAAGTTTCGTAGGGCCTTAATTAATTTCATTTGTAGGCTACATTTTGTTAGTGAAAAAAAAGATGATATGGACATATCCAACATTGGTGAGATTTGATTGTTCACATGATTATTATATAAGAACAACAAAATTTCCTAGATCTTTCCATGGAGGCAACTACTATCCTTTAACACATACATGATTCCCAATTAACAATGATAATACACATAGGCTAATAGTGGACAAAATGCCATTTGATATGGGCCTTGTGTAGAGGCATAAAATATATTATAAAGGGGAAGGTGGTGACTTCCCCCAAGTTTGGGCCGTGGTGAGTCTTGTGAGTCCGAACTTGCCCGTGGCTCGTCCTAGCATCAAAAGTGTTCTAACTTGCATTAACCAACTTGTTGTTTGGTTTTGTGCAGGTCTGTGTGAGTGATTAAGTGCTTGTCATTTTTCCTAGTCCCATACCGAAGCTCCAACACGCCCTTCTACCCCCTCAAAATGTTGTGAGCCAAGGAACATGTCCCCCAACTCTTTACTCTTCCGTTGTTTTCACCTCAAACTCACATTTGAGTTAATCAAGGAGCTTGGGAGCGCATCAATAATGATTCATTATTGTTTTTGCTCAAGGTGTGTGTGAATTACCTTGTTGGTACACAAATATAAGATTTTGTTGCATTGCCCAATTGCTAACAAATCCCAAGTGTTGCATTTGAATGTGGTTGAAAAATCAAGCTTGAATATGATTCAAGAGAGTGGTCATTGATGGGCGGACCATGGGGCTTAAGGTTTGGAATCCAAATTCTAGGCTTTAAACTATAAAGAGAATACATATTTGTAATTGTAGCTTGTAACTTGTAACTTGTTAATGGGCAATGGGTATTTCACTCATGATAATAAATGCATGATGATGGTAGCATTCAAGTTGCATTAATCGCCTTAATCCTTGTATGTGTTTTTCTTCCACAATCCAAAAAAACACAGAAAGTTTACGAAGATGGCTCAATTGTTGCACATTAAAGGAAACAAAATTCTCAATAACATAAAAACTAGGTGAATAAGTATGTTGTCACCGGCCAAGATAATGATATTAAAATATAAAACTTTGTTGGCCAAAATGGGAGAAATTGCATTGAACTTAAAGTTGCCCAAACTAAATTTGAAATTATTGTGTGAAATCGTTATCCTCCTTAACCTTGCTTGTTTGCTACCTTTGTTGGAAATTGTGCATGTTTGGATCAAGTTTTTACAATAGAAGGATGTGTTTGCTTGCAACTACATTGCAATAATCAAAATGTGTCAAGTTCATATTTATGAACTTTACAATGATTTAGAGACTTGTTTTGTGTATGATGTTTTCAAAGATTCCAAGGATGCAAGCATGACATTATTTATTTGTGGTGGATTGCATTTGATCTGGACTTGAATGCTACATGTGTCGAATTCTTAATTAGTCTTCCAATGTGGTGAAAGGCAATATTACACAACCCACCTTGAACCTATTATTGATAGACCTTGCAAAGTAACTTGGGAACTTTTTAATACCATTGTGGAGAATGTCAAATTTATAGCAAAAATTACAATTACAAATGATCATAATTTGATCATCTTGAAATCATCTTGAAATTTCAAGGTTTTTTCAGTTTGGGAATTAAATTTTCCATTCTACTTTTGACAAAATCAAGGATATGATATTTGTTTTAGTTGTGAGTTTGTGGGCTTGCGAATTTTTTTGCAAGTGTCTTATAGGGGTTGAAGAGTCTCTAACAAAAAAAATTGATAAACTAAATCCCAACAAGGTTTTTGATGGATGTTATGGGGGTACATTACCCAATTTTGAGGTACATTACACTTTTAAAAGAACATTATTGTTATGAACAAAAATCCAATATAGTATCCCCATCTATTTTTTCTTTGATTACCCTTAAGTTGCAATGCAACATCTTCAAATGCACCATGAAGGCAAATGTTTGCTCTACCATGGAATTACCAATCCTTGTGAATTCCTTTACTTGGTTATGGATAACACCTTCAATTTTTAAGGTGTTACAAATCACTATTTTAAACTTGTAAAAATTGCTATTGTCCAAGTGTTAGGGAGCATGGAGGATGAACAAACATTTTCAACTTTGTATTTCATGAAGTCCAAACTGATAAACAGATTCAATGAACATCTTCATGTGGCGGTTCACATGTATTCTCAAACATTCTTTACATTATAAAACTTCCTATATAATGCGGCCTTTGAAGAATGGCAAAAGTTGAAAGATAAGAGGACTAAAGATTAATATGGCAAGAATTGTCTATCATGAAGGTTCATTCCTACAAGGGTGATTTTCTAGACCTTACTTTTATTCCAAATCATGCATAGGTACATAGGCCACTTGAGTAGACTATTAAAATCATGCAAACTATTCGTGTATCAATTTATTATTTGTGCATAAATTTAGTTAGTTGGAAGTTGAAGCAATCAAAATTTGAAACTATGTCCAAGGCCATGTCTAATACAACTATGATTATTGCTAATGAATTTGTGATTATTGTTAATGAAAGTGTTGAAATCAAACATGTTGAAGCTTCAAACAATTCTTTTTCATTTTCTCTTCCATGTTTACTAAGTTATAATTAGAGCATAAAACTTTTTAAATGTTCATCTCATCAACTTCCTTGGAATTGTTTGTATTGGACTTGTTCCTAAGGGTTGTAAAATATGTACAATTTTCATGAGACTAAAATCCAACATTGTGGTGTAGTTGTTATTTTATGTTTCCACAAAAGTAGAAGATTTAGTACGTTTTAAAGCTTCCCTAGTACATGATTCAAAAGATGGCATGCCTAGAATCCGTACGTGCTACTATTCAAGTAGAATAGACATCCATTGCCTATGTACTTAAAGTATTTACAACAAACTATATAAAAACAATAAAGGCTTATTGCTTCAATTGGCACACCTTTTACCAACTTTCAAAATTACACAATTATTTTCTACATTGCCACGAAGCTTTAAGTATATAAGTGGTGTTGCCATTTGTTGATTTTTCATTATGTGAATTTCATTAACCATTGTCAAAATTAAATGTTTCTCCAACTTTTAATGACATTTAATTATTGCACATAGCCAAATCTCAACCTATTTAGTTTGTAGGTAGCCAACAACCTTATGCTTTAATATTTACAATGTCACTAAAAGTGCATCAAAGGGGCCCTAATAATAACCACCTCTTCAAAATCACAAAATTCCAAAAAAATGGTTGGTCCATATAACACATTTCATATTGAGGCACTATAAATTATCTTATACATAATTTGATGGCAGGTGTTCATGATTGTTTCAAACTTTATAAAGTAGATGCATGTAATCAACACACCCCATTAAATTTACATGGAATGCACATTGAATATTAAATTTGAATATTTTGACGAAGGATCATGTTTAACAAGCACATGTGTCCTTTGCATTTAAACATGCAAAATTGTTTTGGACTAGGTTGGATTCATGATCCAATTCTAATTTGGATTATGTGTTGATGTAAATGGCATCTTCATAATCTCACTAATAAATAACTTCAATTGTTAAAATTGGTAATTAATTTGGGGAATGTTATTGTGACATGAACATTGGGCTTTACCATAATACAACAAAACTATGTGCCTCCATCACCATTGGCCCCACCAATGATTACACACAAAGGTGAAAGTAAACACAAATTTATTGCAACAAAATACAAATGTCTTCAAATAAAAGGAGCAACAAATAAATGATTTCATGGAGACAATATAATTATTTATAAGTACATTATTTCTTAACTATTGTTGGCATTGATTTCCAAAGCTTAATTGATATAATTATGTTTTTTCAAAGTACTTGCAAGTAGTTGAATTGGGCTTTTTCGTGTGTGGACTTTTATAAATAAAATTAAAAGAGCTTGAAAACACTTTTTTTTTTGGCAAGCATATTTTTTTAAGACACCTCAATATTGTGCTAAAACATTTAATACCAGTTGTGTTTTTCTTGAACTTTGTTTTCATGACAAAAATTATCTTCAACTTGTTGAAATGTAGACTTGTGTTCGGGGATATTTTTGGGGCATTTTTTCAAGTCCAATTGATATGATAAAAAAATGTTTGAAATGCTAAAAGGAGGTTAAAAATGCTAGCAAGGAAAGCTACTACAAGTTCCAATTGTTGTGAAATGCAATTGGAAGTTCTATAGGTTAAAAGTTTTTTTTAACTTTCATTTTGCTTACACCCAAAAGGATGTTCCCATTGAAGTATAATTGAAATGTACAGGTTCCAAGCACTTAATAATGAACCACACTTGCGCCTCTAAGTCATTATTTTTTTATTACTTTTCATAAAAAAATTCTTGAAATCTTTTCAGTATGTATTTAAAAATATATTAAAAATATATTGAAATATTCTATATTTCTTTGTTAAGGTCTTTTTTTAAAAAATTCAAAAAATATGTCATTTTCAAATATTTTCAATTGAATGTTTTTATTGCTTAAAAACACTTGTTACAAATGTTTTAAAAGTTTTTTGATTTTTTAAATTCATTATATGATTCCAAATTTCTAAGATATGTATAACAAAATATCGAAAAAAAATTGTATTAAGAAAATCCATCTTTAATTTTTTCTCTTTTTCAAATGTTAGATACACAAAATTAAAAAATGGTTACAACAACTACAAGAAGAAATTTTGTCCTTTTCCACTACCCAAAAATGATTAATATGCAATTTGTATGGTTTTGGTAAAAAAAGGACTAGTTGATTATGATAGTTTTGGTGAAATATTTAAATTTTTTTTGGATAGTCACATATTGCACTAAATAACTTTTAATTAAAAAATTAAGACATGGATATATGAGGTCCCAAGTTAATACGACGTGGAATAACATTTCACGTCATCATATAACTTTTTTTTTTGTTTTTTTTTCCAGATTATGGAGTCATGGATTAAATTTTTGTCACAACATGTCATGACAAATTTACATATTGTGAAAAATTATTATTATTATTATTATTATTATTATTGATTTTGTTAACAAAAATGTTGACACCATTTAGCATGATATACGTGTTTGTGTATTCATTGTGATGTATATGTTTGTAAATTGCATTTTGTACAAGATACATTAACACATGCATCCATCAAGGATTGAACCCAATACCTCATGGAAACACATTAGGATCTTAACCAAACTCCTTGCAAGAGTGGTAATATTGTGTAGTCATTCTTCTAATAACTTTTCAACTAGTAACATTTAGCATAAGTTGAATCAAGGTTTGATAACAAGTATAGAACGTTACTCATAAGCTACACCTTGCATTTACACAATAATTCACCTTTTTTTATATAATAATTTAAAATTTTTGATTTGGAAATTAAGGTAGCATTTAACTTTATTTATACATTGCACTATAATGGTTAGCAATTTTTTTGGCATCTCTTCAACTATCAACATGGTACATGGGTTGAATTGTACATTTATATCATCTTGAAACCATTGCTCATAGGTTGCATTTTTACACTTATCATAATTTAATAAAACACATGCAATAACTTGGAAAGATCTCACATCTTTTGAACTATCAACATTTGCACATGAGTTGAATCATTCATTTTGAATGTGTTAAAATCCATTACTATCTAATTGCATTTTGCACCCACCATAAATTTTCTAAATGAATGTATAAAAATTTATTATGTTTCACCTTAATATTTGAATTAAAGATTAAATCAAAATGTCATATATCCAAAGTCTAGGGTCCATGAAGACCTTTATATTTAAAAACTTTAATGTTCAAACTTGTTCATTTACATACATTTAAAATGATGTTTTTCCCTTAGTTTGTTCATCATTGGACAAGTTTTTTATTACAAATGTTTATGATGCCACAATAACAAAACCTCAAAAAACAATCCTTAAATTATTTTTCCATTTAACCTCTTGATGTATGAGAAATATAAATCTTAATTATATTTTAAAAAATAAAAATTGTTTGTGTATATTATTATTTTTATTGTTACCATGATTTAACATTTTTTTTAGGTTTGTTTTGTTACAGGTTCATGTCTAAGTATTTAAAGATGACAATTTTCAATTATTTAAGGAAAAAAAAACATCAAAAATGGTGATATCATGATAATGACATAAATGAATTATTATTATTATTATTTTCAATTTTATGGTGTTGTTCAAATGATAATCATTGATTAAAAAAATTATTATATTTTGGCTACAAGTCCTATAACCTATTATATATATATATATATTTTAAAGGAATGAACCCCTTCAAAAACATTATTTGAAATTTCATTATTTTCTAAACTTTCCCCCTAAAAGAACCACCAACTTGCAAAAATTTATCACCAAAGACAAATAAAAAAATAATGTTGATTAAAGGGCGAGGGAGGGTGATCCAACTCTTTAATTCCAAAATATCATCAAATTATGTTTCTTTTATTTCTACAAAGGTAAAATGTATTATTACATTATTTTAAAAATAATATAAATAATATGTTGTGATTTTTTTTCAAAGTTGTGTAATTATTCATTTTTCTTAGTCTATAAATAATGTTGTTAAAGAAATATGACGTTGAGAAAAAATGGTCATATTGATTATTTGATTTTTTTTGTCTAGTGAACAATTTTGCCAATTTAAAGGGGGGAAACATAAACAATGGTTTTTTCCCCAATTTTTTTTAATCAAATTTTAAATTGATATTTTTTCACAGTAATATTGAAAGATTTAAACAATTTAATTTCATAACTCTTCTATAGGCAAATAAGTGTAAAACTAATTTTGGATGATAACAATTCAAATAACATCACAAAAGGTTTTTTTTTAAATTGTACAAAATCATATTGAGGAAAAAGAAATTTACAATTCTTAACAAATTGAACATGCATTTTACAAAATAAAAATATTTTCATTAAAATTTAATGAAAACATTTTTCACTAAGAAAAATTGTGTCCACTGAAAGCACGTTACCTTACAACTAAAACTCAAAAAACAACTAACATACAATTGTTATGTAACTATCCCCTTAGAAATACGGTGTATTAATAAATAAATTATCACGTCAAAAAATCAATTAATTATATTATAGTTGCAATTGAGTTGAAAATGTTCTGACCAAGGCTACGTGTCCAACCCAAATGGGGATAGAGGGAATCCAATTTAAAAGCACAATACATATGAGGCCAAATTCAAAGAAAACTTTAACACAATGATCCTATTAACTGGATGGCAAAAACTAAGCACATTTGTTTTCAACCCCAGATCAAGAATACCGAAGTTGGGATCAGACATGTTTGGGTGGCGTGAAGGTGAAACCGAGTTCTCGTGGTTGGTCTGGAGTCTTGTAATCTGGACCAAGACAATTAATTGTTCCAATTTTGAAGGTCAGGCAAATGGTGAGGAAATTGCTATACGTATTGCCTATTGGCCAACTAATTATAAGCGTGAGTCCAAATTTAAGGTCCCATTTACATCAAGTTGGGCCCACTTTGGTTTGGTTATGGTCCAGTGTCTAAAGTGGCCATTACTCTAGGGGCAATGGAAATGGTGGACAGTCATGTTGCATCGAGGCTTGGGGGCTATCATCTAAAGGGAAAATAATTTAGATTTGATTCTAGCCAAACGTGACTAAGAGCCTTGTCCCTAGGCTCAAGCATCTTCGTGCTGGATGGTTTACACTATGTCCCACAGTTCGTGTCCCTGCCACTAAGCCTACGCCAAAAATGGCAAAGAAGAGAAGTAGGCATCGACTAGTCTTGGCAGCCAATGA
>Ga0116228_10004767_pt1 | contig 12059 bp, 7 predicted proteins | sample S1TSphfallax_2_FD_89694 | JGI IMG/M metagenome (GOLD analysis project Ga0116228, IMG submission 89694) | Host-associated microbial communities from peat moss isolated from Minnesota, USA - S1T2_Fc - Sphagnum fallax MG | ecosystem: Host-associated > Plants > Peat moss > Unclassified | place: USA...
TAACTTGAATATTTGATAGATATTGTTTGATTATATATTCAACATTCTCAAAAACTGGTCAAATATTTTTTAAATGCATTTGATATCCTTTTTGGATATTTGAAATGGGTTTTCTTTAAAAAATACTTTAAAACTAGTTCAATTCTCAAAAACCTATTTTGAAAACTAAATCCAATGGATTTTTTTTTAATGTGATATTTGCCCAACATGGTGTGAACTCAGCATATAAACATTGTTTTGCAAGGTAAATAGTGTGGCATGCACGATTGGTCCAAGTGTGAACCCATTGCATAAATATAGGGTGAACTCAACATATGAACATTATTATGCAAGGTCTATATTCAATTTTTGAAGATCCAAATATGAAAGGAAAACTTACTTGAATTGCCTGGTAAACATGTTTCTCTAAGTGTGAACACATTATTGAACTGATTTTTTTCCCCAAAACCTAAATTTTCTAATTTATTTGAAATTTCAGTGACAAAGATAATTAAAAATTCAATATCTCATGCACCTTAGGTCTAAACATTATGAAACAAATTCCATTAAATCCTAGTCATTCAAGATTTTTCCAATAGTACCAAGAATGCACCTAGATTCCACTAATTTTTTTCATTTTGATTTAACTCAATTGTCATTCAAAAAAATGTTCCATATTCAATAACTTGTGTAACATGGTTCCAAACGCTAGAAGAATTTTTTTTTTAATTATGAAAATTTCAAAATTATTATTAACATTGTAAAAAAGGATAGAAAATGAAGATATTGTTATAGAACAAACACAATTAATTGATCAAATCAAATGGTTTGTGTGTCTTTTAAATTTGATATTTTTTGTCCTTCATGCATGTATGACTTACGACCTACTGGAATAATAATTAAATTTGATCTTGTTTCTTCCATAATTCATTGTACATGGATGTCATTTTTATATTTATTTTATTTGAACCATTGTTGCATTTTCGCATCTTTGACATTCTAATATGTAAATTGATATGATATTCCATTATAATTATAGATTTAAACTAAACTATTGAAACTAGTGGAAATGGAAATATTATTAACCGCCCAATACATTAATCATTTAAACATATTAATATTATGATCACAAGTGGAATTAAATTACATAACCTTGGATCAATCCAAAGTTTTTTTCCCCTAGTCAAAGGGTTCTAATTATCATAATAATTCCCTGTGATATATTGTTAATACAAAAGAAAAAACCTTTTCTTCGATGGTGATTGAAGAGATTATGATATTTGCAGCATAACATAAAATAAAATAAAATATTTAGAAAAACATAAGCATGTTAATTTGTAGACCAAAACCTTAAGAACCTTGGAATGGGATTATTTAAAGAAATCATTATGACAATTTCCTAGTTGCAAAAGGAAAGGGAAGTTGGAGAAGCCTTTCCCCTTGTTTTTTCCATTTCTTGCATGTGATTTGAAGAATAATTAATATGCCAGACTATGTTAATTAGTATGGTACTATCATTAGTCATCTAGATTTGTGTGGAGATTCCTAACAATTGTTAATATTCTAATAGTTAAAAAGTCCCCTTGTAAAAACAAATCTGAAAAAATAATACTTCACAAGACGAATTTTCTAGAAAACATTTGAATGCTATAACAAATAGACAAAATTGCCAAAAGGAAAACAGTCAAAATTTCTAGAACTTGGACCGTTCTAGTCATTTGGTATGTATGAGGCAATTACATCTACTTTGAATAAGTGAAGCCAACAAGCAAGTGATTGGATCTATTGTGACTTAGAAACTAAAAAGCTATCAAATCTTACAATGAATAAATAAACGAAGGAGTGAGCAAGTAAATTGGATCTTTTTTTTTTTGAGTAAGAAAATAAATTGGGTGGGTTTGTTGCAAAAGTAACAAAATAATAGAAGCAATTGGGATCTGTTGTGGAGTGAGAATATAATTAAAGAGAACCAAATCTAATATAATGTCAATAGATGAATTTACAATTAGCTAGGTTTTTTTGTCTTGCAATGTAGTTGGGAAACTCATATGCTAATAACAATATGGGGAATAGAAAATGCAATTTGCATTAATGCACAAGCAGTAGGCGACAACCTAGAGATGTAAACAAATTTTTTAACTGGGGATGTAGAGATTCGTGTGAGTGAAAAGTTCGACCAATCATATTAATCAAAATGACATAGTGCATCCCATTGAAGAGTTGTTGAGGAGTCTCCATTTGGGCCACCAAAAGATGATGACCTCTAGGTTGCTCAAGATTTTGTTATTAATTTAACCTAACCCCTTCTACCACTTTTTGGTGGGTTAAAGATGAATAAAACTTTAATAATAGCACATGTAATCCACCAAATATTGAACCTTTAATAGGTTCTTGACCAACTCCACCCCTTCCCCTAAAAAAAAAACCTCTATTTGTTGCAATCATCACATGCAAAGAAAAAAGGAAAGCCAATTCAGACTGTGAATGTTAACACAAATCATAATTTTGTCAAATCCCTACATATGGCATTTGCTTTTGATGTGTATACATAGGGGGCCTTTTGGTCCTCATATATGTCACCTTCTTTCACCACATTTATGATATCGATATTTGGAAATTGAAAGATGTACCTTGTGTTGTGATGGGTTATTGCTCCCAAGTTGACTTAAGTATCCACTTTTGGAACTGGGCCAATTTGTAATGCAATTCATCCTCAAAAAAATTTATAGTTATTGACTTTCATTACAAGAATGAAATGGCAAACTTGAGCCATATGTATTGAAGATCAACTTGGAGTGGGAGGGGATTTGTATACATAACTACTTTTAGCAATTTTTCTACCTACGAAATTTTGGAGTGCATTAAATTGGCCAATAGATGTAGGTAATTCTTACAACCTTGAACAATCATACAAATCAAGGTTTTGGAGTGCATTGAATTGGCCAATAGATGTAGGTAATTCTTCTAAACCCCAACAACGTGACAAAACAATGTTTTGGAGTGCATTCAATTGGTCAATAGATGTAGGTAATTCTTGCAACCTTGAACAATCATACAAATCAAGGTTTTGGAGTGCATTGAATTAGCCAATAGATGTAGGTAATTCTTTTAAACCCCAACAATGTGACAAATCAATGTTTTGGAGTGCACTCAATTCGCCAATAGATGTAGGTAATTTTTTTAAACCCCAACAACGTGACAAATCAATGTTTTGGAGTGCACCCAATTCGCCAATAGATGTAGGTAATTCTTTTAAACGCCAACAACGTGACAAATCAATGTTTTGGAGTGCACTCAATTTGCCAATAAACGTAGGTAATTTTTGCAACCTCAAACAACCTAACAAATCAAAGTTTTGGAGTGCATTCAATTTGACAATAGATGTAGGTAATTCTTGTAACCTCGAACACTCAGACAAATTAAGTTTTTGGAATGCATTCAATTGGCCAATAGATGTAGGTAATTCTTGCAACCTTGAACACTCAGACAAATTAAATTTTTGGAATGCAATCAATTGGCCAATAGATGTAGGTAATTTTTGTAACCTCAAACAACCTAACAAATCAAAGTTTTGGAGTGCATTCAATTGGACAATAAATGAAAATTGGTGAATGAAAACCAAAATGACTAAAATGAGCATTTGTCCACAATTTTATTTTCCTATAAAACTAGTTTTAAGGTTGGAATTGATCATACACCATTCCAATTCGTTTATGGATTGCACCCATTGTTACTTACAAAGTATTTGTTACCATCCAAACCAAGACAAAATCATGATCCAAAACTTGTTACAGTTTTTACTAGTCAACTATCTAAAATAGAAAAACTCCAAGAGGACTAGTTAATAACATAAGACCTAGAAGCTTTTAACTAATGGAACTGGTCGTTATGGTTTTAAAATTGATACATTGAAACAAAATATCAATTTGGAGATTTTGGTTATGGTTTCATGGGGCTATCAAAACACATAACCCTAAATTTCAAAGATAATGGTTTGGACCACATAAGATCCAATATTGTTTTACCAAAAAAATAATATTATTAATGACTATTGATAAATTTGATCTTAATCCAATACTAGTTAACATCAACAAGTTGAAACCTTATAGGTTTGCGAAGGATCACACATTTCAACCTATTTTAGCTAAACCTAGTGATTTTTTTATCAAAGGAACCAATGGAGGCAACCCATTTTGATAACTTGTTCGTTAAGCAACCGATTAACCTAATCTATTAACCTATTCAATGAATAACTGATTGAGACAAACTATTATGGTAACGTGTTTGATAAAAAACTAATTCAGTTTAACATTAAATGTTTGATAACATATACCATGATTGAGAGAAGAACAAACAATAGTTTGTTTAATCCATAATTGGTTGAAATGATTACTAATGATCTATTGAAGAAACAACCAGTTATGAACCTACTAGTTAGCCCTAATTTTGCGTGAAGTAATGATGTTTCAATAAACCTAATTACAAATGTTAATTTCTTATAAGCAATAGCCTTAAAAGTTGCATCATTCTCCAAGCTCCACCACTTTTCACTCTATGGTGGCACTACAAATAACTGGTGTACCTTTTAAAACATCTTTTCATTTTTTTCATTCGAGATTTCGTTATACCTTTTACTACAACAAAATGAGGCAATGAGTGCCTTGGAACAATTGAGAGAGGAAGCAAGCAAAAGGGAGGAAAAATTAGGAAAACAAATAGAAGAGAAAGAGGGGGACGAAAAAGAAATAAAGAAAGTGAGAGAATAAGATTTTAGAATAATTGAGGCAATTTACATTGAATTGCTTACATCAAGGCCACCTCCTATGTTTTGAGAAAATTGTGAGAGCTTTGGGGAAGGAAGTGATGTAGAATGAAATGTTTTTGAAGCATTAAAATGTGTTGTTACTATGGGAAAAGGATTCGAAGAAACATTATGAAGTCTTCGAAGGCATTTTTCACCTCTTAAAGTTACATTTGTCATAATTAATGATTCTAAGGAAAAAAAATAGGTTGAAAAGAAGATTATAGAGACATAAGAAGTTAAACAACTTGTTTAAGATGAGCACCTAGCACATGTTTTGTCAATATTGGTTGACGGAGGATTATTTGACCAAAAAACTGCTTCTCCTACCATACCGGTTGTTATACCTACCATGGCGTGGTCTAAGTTTGTGATGAGGGCAAGGGAAAGGAATAGGTGGAGGAGGGTAGTTCACCTACCAAAGTGATTTGGAAGCAAGCACATGTTCAAGCAAAAAAAATCATAAAATGTTATAGTGGATTGGGATGGGCTTGAAATAGTGATAATGGGCAAAGCAAGCCGGTTTGGGTGGCTTGTTTGTTGTTCACTAGACAGTTCTAGGACCAAACCTATTGGAAAACTTCTTGCACACCCGAGAGTCCACAAAGGACGAACATATTAGGAGAGTTGTTTGTGGTGAGAATATCACCATTGACAAAGCGTTAATCACTTAGCAATTTGGCATTCGTGTTGAAGGAATGGTTGATGCAACAAATGCATTAGTCAAAGAGGCCCAAGTTGCTTTTCAAAACATAGTTGGATTCGATGTGTTTATTAACAAAGAATAATGGAGTGTCCTTCGGATGAAGGAGGAATACTAGGCCAAGTGTGTAACAATTTTCTAAATCATTTACAAACAGGAAAGGTTAGCTTATTTTAATAGCCATTTTGCCATTACTCTTAATTTGGCAAACAAATGGAAGATCAACTAATGTTCCATTATGTTGACACAAATGTCAATAAAACTAACCTAGTGGGTGGAACATTCATTACTACAATTCATGGTTTGCTCAATTGGGTTTTATTTTTTTAAAATACCCCAAAATGATAAGCATAAAAAAACCACCTCGTGAATACGGACAAGTCGTTTTGTACATGTCCAGCATGATTGGACGGTCAAATTGGACCCTGTCATTTTGATTAGCGGAATGACCAACAATATGACAAACTATTTTACAAATTATTTGACTAGTGGATAGTGGACCATTTGATTGGGTCAATTTTATGCCTAAATTAAAATCATTTATTATTATTATTATTAAATTTATAAGTAGGTAGGTAGGTAGTAAACATGTTTAGGTAGGTCGAAAAAAAACATTTAGGTAGGTAGTTGCTAGCCTAGCCTAACCTACTTAACCCTACCTACCCTAGCCTTGTCAACATGCACATAGGTTGTATGTATGAATGAAATCTTATTAACACAATATATAATTTTAGTTTTGTTCAAAATCCTACACATTATAATCTACATTTAGTCAACAATTTAAGCTTTTCACATGCATTCAATTCCCCAAGAGATGTACTTTTCCTTAGTTTAAACACCTTGACAAATGAAGGGTTGGAAAGCATTGAATCAACCAATATACATGGGTGTTTTTTGCAAGTTCAAACACCCTAACAAATGAAAGTTTTGGAGTGTGGTCAATTGACCAATAGATGTAGGTAATTCTTGCAACCTTGAACAAAAATTCAAATCAAGGTTTTGGAGTGCACTCAATTGGCCAATAGATGTAGGTAATTCTTGCAACCTTGAACACCCCCACAAATTAAGGTTTTGGAGTGCACTCAATTGACCAATAGATGTAGGCAATTCTTGCAAACTCCAACAACTTGACAAATCAAGGTTTTGGAGTGCACTCAATTGGCCAATAGACGTAGGTAATTTTTGCAAATGTGAACAATTCGACAAATTGAGGTCTTGGAGTGCATTCAATTGGCCAATTGGCATAGGTAATTCTTGCAAGCCCAAACAGTGTGACAAATGAAGCTTTTGGAGTGCATTCAATTGGCCAAAAGATATAGGAAATTTTTGTAAAACCCAATGCCTTGATAGCTTAAACTTTTGAAGTGAAATCAATTGGCCGATAGATATATGTAATTCTTGCAAGCCCGAACAACTCGACAACTGAAGGTCTTGGAATGCATTCAATTGGCCAATAGATGTAGGTAATTCTCGCAAACCCCAACAACTTGACAAATCAATGTTTTGGAATGCACTCAATTGCCTAATAGATGTAGGTAATTCTTGCAAGCCCGAACAATTCGACAAATGAAGCTTTCGAAGTGCACTCAATTGGCCAATAGATGTAGGTAATTTTTGCAACTTCGAACACTCCGACAAATTAAGGTCTTGGAGTGCACTCAATTGGACAATAGATGTAGGCAATTTTTGCAACCTTGAACAATAATACAAATCAAGGTTTTGGAGTGCATTCAATTGGCCAATAGATGTAGGTAATTCTTGCAAGCTTAAACAATTCGACAAATGAAGGTTTTGGAGTGTAGTCAATTGACCAATAGATGTAGGCAAGTTTTGTAAACCCCAACACCCCGATAGATTTAATTTTTGAAGTGAAGTTAATTGGCCAATAGATGTAGGTAATTCTCTCAACCTTGAACAACTTGACAAATCAAAGTTTTAGAGTACATTCAATTGGCCAATAGATGTAGGTAATTCTTTCAACTTCGAAAAACTTGACAAATCAATGTTTGGAAGTGCATTCAATTGGCCAATACATGTAGGTAATTCTTGCAAGCTCAAACACCTTGACAAATAAAGGTTTTGTAGTGCACTCAATTGATTGATAGATGTAGGTAATTCTTGCAACCTCGAACACCCTGCCAAATCAAGGTTTTGAAGTGCACTTAAGTGACCAATAGATGCAGGTAATTCTTGCAAGTTTGAACACCCGAACAAATCATGTTTTTGGAGTGCACTTAATTGGCCAATAGATGTAGGTAATTTTTGCAACCTCCAACAAAATAACAAATCAAGGATTTCGAGTGTACTCAATTGGCCAATAGATGTCGGTAATTCTTGCAACCTTGAACAATAAATCAAATCAATGTTTCGAAGTGCATTTAAGTGGCCAATAGATGTATGTAATTCTTGCAACCCCGAACAATCATTTAAATGAAGGTTTTGGAGTGCATTCAATTGGCCAATAGATGTAGGTAATTCTTGCAACCTCCAACACTTCCGAAAATCAAGCTTTTGGAGTGCACTCAATTGGCCAATAGATGTAGGTAATTTTTGCAAGCCTAAACAATCGTTTAAATGAAGGTTTTGGAGTGCATTCAATTGACCAATAGAGGTAGGTAAATCTTGCAAACCCCAACAACTTGACAAATCAAGGTTTTGGAGTGCATTCAATTGGCCAATGGACGTAGGTAATTCTTGCAAGCGTGAACAATTCGACAAACGAAGGTTTTGGAGTGCATTCAATTTGCCAATAGATGCAGGCAATTTTTGTAAACTTGAACACCCCGATAGATTAAGCTCTTGAAGTGTAATCAATTGGCCAATAGATGTAGGCAATTTTTGTAAACTTGAACACCCCGATAGATTAAGCTCTTGAAGTGCAATCAATTGGTCAATAGATGTAGGTAATTCTTCCAAATTCGAACACCCTGATAGATTTAGTTCTGAAAGTGCATTCAATTTTCCAAAAGATGTAGATAATTCTTTCATATCAACACATATTGACGTATTAAGGCCATGGTTAAAAATATCAAGAAAATTTTGTAGATGATTACACTTTGTTAAATGGAGTACTCGTAAGTCACAATAATTGACCAAATTATTTGGCAACTTTTGAATGGTGCATTCTCGAAGACACAACCATCGAAGGTTATTCAACTCTTGACCTTGGATGAAATTTTCCACTATATTTGGTGAGGCGTTTGTTAGGTCAAGTAACCTAAGGTTTCCAAACTCCTTTGAGCCATTTTGGAAAAATGAAGGCAAAACTTCACATTTTTTAAGAGAAATGCCTTCTAAATTTTCCACCACCTATCACATCAAACAAATTACAAATAATTGTCAAGGTCAATAAAAATGAATTATCATTTTAATGCCATGTTTTTAATGAAAAATATATTACATTTCCTTAGATTAAGCTAAAACTTATGGTTTCATTTGGAATTTTGACCAAGTATATATACCATAGGATTGAATTAGCACATGTTCCCATACCTGATTCTTTTGCAAAGATATATTTGGTTTCCATATAAATCGACTCATTGGAACCTCCATTGCAATATTTCGACCCATGTCTCGTAATTGTTCATGCATGTACAAGATACCATCTTCTCCCCATTTGATTAAAGATTTATCTTTCAAGTTTTGTAATCTAAGCATAGGGCTCGATAAACCATCAACATTCCAATACACTCGACAAAACGTACTTTTTTTGAAACCCGTGAAAAAACAAGCAATATCCAAAAACATGTCTTGTTCTATTTTTATCAAATCGTCATAAGAAATTCGCAAAGTTTTCCAAAACATTTCATTGTTAGAATCCCCTATTATGTTTCGCCCAGCTTTCAATTCGCGCAATGCATCTTTCCATATTTCCAAATCACGAATACCACACAAGTAGCAACCCAATATTTCAAGGCTTAAAGGAAGGCCACCACAAGCTTTTATAATCTCCATAGAAATGTTTTTGAAATCATTTGTCACACGATTTGCATCTTTGAATGCATGGAACATGAAAAGCTCCCTTGATTGTTTTCTGTCCAAGAACGCCATGTCTACTTTTGCGGACTCCTTTACAAGATTTTTCAATATTTGCCAATTTCGACAATTTACAAGTACTTTGCTCTTGTAATCTACATTAATGGCATGCTTGTCATTAATAAGTTGCAAGTCTCGAAGGTTCTTCGTCGTATCAACATCATCCACAACCACTAAAACTTTCTTTGATATCATGCATTCTTTGATTTCATCAAGGTATTCATCAACATCTTCATCCTTGCGTAACTTTCTATCACACAAATCTTGTAAAAGTTTTTTTTGACATCGTTGATGTCTTTTGATTTGACATCTTCCAAGAAGCTAGATTTTTCATATTGGTTGTGGAACAAATGATACACTTTGTTACTCAAAGTGGTTTTCCCAATCCCACCCATTCCAACCAATGCAACAATAGATTCCTTTTGTAACAAACTATGCATGGCATTTGCTTGATTGTCCAACGCCACCTCATAACATGGCAAAGGTGGCATAGTTGGTTTTTTTTTTCCCTGTCAAAGTTCACCCCAAAAATAAAACATACTTCAAATAATGGATAATACCCTAAATATTATGGCACGCAATTTAAGTGAAATAATGTAATGTTTGTAATCAAATTAGATGAACATACATAATTCCACGAATTAAAACCATTGTTATTTACCTTCATAAAATTTTTAAAACATTCCAATAATTTGGAGTAGTTTAAATGGTCTTTTGATGGTGGCTTGCAAATTGTCAAGTGATTAGCATCTTCGGCTGTGTAATTGTTATTGTTCAATAATCGAATAGCTGAAGCCGTTGGCATTAAAATTCCCTATACATGTGCAAAAGTTATTTTAGTTGAAACCCTTGACGTGATTGGATTTATGTTAATATACAAGTTCTCAAACATAATGTAATAACCAAATGATAATTAGAACAATGACTTATATTTTATGTTCAAATTATATAAATCAAATAAATTTGTAACATAACTTCATTTAACCCCATTACAAATGAATTAAAAATAAAACTACAAAGGTGTTGAATTCAATTGACATTCTATTCACAATGAATTTGCAATTTTCACCATCAATAGATGTTACAATGGATTTGTGGACAAAGAAAGGAAACTTAAGACCAATTTCACAACTAACCCTAATAGTTTCAAAAGTTAAACCAACACAAGTTTCATAATATAAAACATGTTCAACTATGGAACCTAGTGGGATAGCCAATATGTTTAGATTAAAATCTTACCCATTTATTGTCAATGGGTGATCCTTCAGCAAATGCATAGATGTTGATGTCTTCACAAATAGATTTGTGAAAGTCTATTGAAAGTTGTTCCATTTTTCGATCAAAAGATTCCATATTTTTCAAGAAACCTGATCGGGTTTTTCCCTTGGCAATTTGCTGACATTGGCACTTGAAATACTTTGATAAATCTTCGGTACCACCAGCATGTGGTACACTATAAAACACCACACCTTTCAGATTTTTCAAAAATTTCTCACAACAATTTTGTGTTTTAACATCCAAATTATTCATTTGTTTTTTATACACATGTTTGTGCATTTCAACCACCAAGCTTTTGAGGACAAGACCTCCGAAACTATAAGCGACCATTGCCACCGGTCCTTCCCAAAAAGTTTCATACCTACAAAATATTTCAAAATACACCAAAAATGCATCAACAACATTTTGAATGGTAATGTACATGTACAAATAGTCACAACATCATGTATTGTATATGGTGTAATTTGTCCATTAACACAACAACTTAAGCCATAAGTCCATAACATATTTGTTTGTAAGTTTTTTTTCATTTTTTATTTTATTTTAAAATTTTACCTATAAAATGGTCCAACCACATGTGGGTAAATAAGTTATTATGCATAAGCATGTAAGCATTTAATTTCAAGTGTTAATGGATAGATAAGTTTTTATGTGTTACATTAACAATTTAACTCAAATAATAGAATGTAAGAAATTGGAAGTAAGATGTATTTGTTTTGAAATTAAATACAACTACAAAATGGATTCAAATTTAGTAAATTATATAAGTAATTGAATTTAGTTCAAGTGCTAAAGATGAAACTTCAAAAAACTCCTGTCACAAATTGTCATTATAACTAAATTGGATTCCTACAATTTGATAATGTGAACATAAACTTTGTTAATAATTCATTTGAATGTGAGAATCAACACCAAAGCCTCATTTCATGTTCTCTTCAATGGATTTGAAAGTTCCAAAGTGTTATAGATTTAATGTGTACCACAATAATGTTCCACATGAACAATGTATTCAAAAATGTTAAAATGCAATCAATTATCTTCAATTGAAACACACAATGAAAAATAAGATGCCCATAAATAAGGAAATTGTCACACCTTGAATTTGTAACCAAGCTTTGAATGAGGTTTTGGCCAATTTCCGTCACATCATTGTGGACACTTGCCACAACATTAGAATCATATGATAGTGACAAAATTTTGACATTGTCATTCAAGTCCTTTGCAATCCACATTTGTGGCCAACATATGCATTCTTCTGTACGA
>Ga0116228_10004769_pt1 | contig 12055 bp, 13 predicted proteins | sample S1TSphfallax_2_FD_89694 | JGI IMG/M metagenome (GOLD analysis project Ga0116228, IMG submission 89694) | Host-associated microbial communities from peat moss isolated from Minnesota, USA - S1T2_Fc - Sphagnum fallax MG | ecosystem: Host-associated > Plants > Peat moss > Unclassified | place...
ATTATAACAGTTTGATCGCTAGATAGTCCTATGATCAATGGGAATTATCACGAAACAACTTTTTCCTACTTTGTATTCTATAACTTCTACATCGAGAACAAAACAAAAGCTTAAGGACCTCAAGGAATCAGAATTCTCATGGTTTCCTCTCAAAAGCCAACTAGTCGTGTGTGTGTGGCAATTCATACATGATAAAAAGATTTCGGACTCTAGATGACAATCTCATTCCCACTAGATCTTTCACATTAGAAGTTGGGTAGAGAAGCAAAAAGGAATTGGATAGAATAATAGATTTTTCTCATAACACTCATATATGTCCTCTAAATCCCACAACAATGTAAGTACTCTGTTCCAAACCCAAATGATCTAATAGTTTCCCTCGGGAGCCCCAAAAACCCACAACATAATTGAACAAGCTAAGGTCCAACCACACTATTAGGAGTCACACATGCTCTCTTAAATTATTGCTTTATTTTTAAAATCTTTTTAATACATCTTTCAAAAAAACATTTAATTTTTTTAATATTATTATGTTAAGGTGTATATTAAAGACTATCCCAAAATATGTCATTTTCAAATATTTTCAAATTGTGCTTTTAATGTGAAAATTGTTTTTAAGTTATTTTTATGTAATTTTTAAACAATGATTACAAGAGATTAAAATTCCTTATACGTATTTTTCATTCATTAGATTGATTCCAAATTTTTATAATATGTACATAGCATATTCAAAATAACATTTTATATAAAAATTATTTTATTTTATTTTTACAATCTAAAGTTCAAATAATTAAGCAGTGGTTATGACTGCTTTTGGTATATGTTGAAATAGTGTGTGTGGCAATTCATACATGGTAAAAAGTATGACTATAGCCACTACCTAAACCGCTCATGAAACCTCTAGACTCTATCATCACTTCCTTTGAATTTATCCCTAAATCTTAACAATAAACTTACATCTCTTACCCTCAAGCTCATAGCACAACAAAGTAACTTGTTTTAGGAAGGAAAATGAACAACCAACAATGGGGCATTCTTCCCCAACTACACACAAAACAACACTTTACGTTAACCACATTGAACTTCACCTCTTTGACTCCTCCAAAACAACAAGAAGAAAACTCAACTTGTTTTTGTTTAATCATCGAAATGATCCGTCCCACTAAAAAATACCACTCCTTGTAGCATGAATTGCAACCATTTCCCACCACCATAAAATTTCAAGAACCAACCATCACTAAACTTTTCGATCTACCTTCATGCCATCTTCCATCAAGAACTACTAGAATGCAATTATGAAATTGTTCCATCACAAAAATTGACTCAGCAACACTACTCCATTGAATTACAATCATCAAACACACTTAACTTTTTAAAAAATAAAAACACTCAAAAGTAGAAAAAAAAACAAATAAAAATGGACCTTTGACATCCACACCATTCATGATGATCAACCATTCCCTAGCTTGACACTTTCTACTAGTGATTCTCCTTTGACATCTATCGTTAAGTAGGGTTTCCTTTTTTCATCCAACCACATTCACATAGAAAACTTTTGACACCAATTTTATGTTATAAAATCCTCACTTATATAAGTAACGACACTCTTCAAAATAAAGGTCTCATGCACCCATTACAATGTCATTGACACCTTTGGCATGTAAAATGAACAAAAAATCAAAAGAAAAGGGATTCGGAGCCTCCATGCCATGTTGGCACATTGATGAAAAAAACATTGGCCTACTAATGTAAACATCCAAAGACCTCTATGGCTAGTAGGAGAACCTAGTTCGTTGGGTATTGATTGTGATAAAAGCCATCTTTAACTTATCCACAACTATAATGGCAACCCCACGAAATAGAATTGCCCACGACACTAAATATAGTAAACCCTTTTTATAAACATGCCCTTGGTGACCACTTTTTTTGTGACACTAAGGAATTGTGATTTAAATGTGTATGATCACATTCCATATAAACTTTTACAAGATTGTGATTATAAGTAAAAAAAAACCTTACAAAATAGTTATTTTATGTTAGAATAAAGGTGCCAATTGTTTAAATTTCCTATGTGGGTTATTCTAAACTCTGTTATGCATTATTAGACTTGAAGAAGGTTGTGAGTTCTGCTTATTTTAATGTTATGATTTACATCGAGTTTGAGTTCCATAACTATTAACTTGTGTATCTTGTCAATTAAATTTTTTTTAATTAATTTTTTTTCTTTCATGGCAAGTTCACAAATGTTTTGCTTATTACACTAGAATTTTTTTTTTTTAAAAGCTTTAACTAGATTCATTGTTGTTATTTGCATAACTTGAACACAAAACAACATGAACAATGCCAAAGGGAATTGCAATTTACAAAGCCCTAATGTTTGCCCTAGATTTCCCCCATTATAATCACATTTACAAAGAAATTTTTTCCAATATTTTATGCTACTAACAAGTGTGATAATGATTATAAAGAATGATGTTTCTTACGAAAATAGATGGTTACCAAAAAAAAGTGTGACACAAACAAGAATGTGACTAAAATGGTTAACTGTATGTTCAAATGGGGTTAACAATGACAATATCAACCAACATCCAAATGCCATCCATTGAAATCATAGTATTGATCCGCCAACACATTGTTTTTTTTATTTTTTGTTGTTTTTTTTAATTTGCAAGTAGTTTTTTTTCTTACTTGAAGCATTATTTGGGTCTTTCATTTTTTTTATTGCAAGAGTTTTTCACATTTGCTAGAAGCATTACTCAAGTGATTTATTAACACTAGTGCTACTCATGGGCTTTAAAAGTTATTCTTGGGCTCCCAATTTTATTTGGGCATTTTTGGTGTTGTTCATGTGTGTTACCAAGTGTTTTTAATGTTGTTTGAGTGTTTTCAACATTCTTTGGACATTTTTACTACTACTAAATGTTATTAATGTTGTTCAATTACTGCCAAATGTTGTTCAAGTGTTACAAATGCTCATTAAATGTTGTAGGTGTTATGCACGGTGTTTTTTTCAAGTACCACCATTGATTCCTTTATTTTTGTTTGTGGTGTTTTTTCCCTTTTATGGTTGGTGCTACCCCTTACCTTGTTGTGCAAGTTGGAGATTTGTTAGAAGTTGGAGCTTTTTGGTTTTTATTGACATATGTTCCTTTTTCATCAATATTTTCATCGCACATTGTAATTTCATGTACAATTAGAATTTGGATTTGTGAAAGTTTAGTTGTATATGCAACTATGAACATTTGTGAGCTTTATCATCAACTTTTGCACTTTAGATATGTTTTCAACTCTTTTCCCAAGTTTGTTTGCTTTATTCTTGAATTTTTATTGTTGTTTGTTTTATGTTGTTTGTGGTTTCTTTTTTGTGTATTTTTTTTCTTTCTTTGGTTTTGTATGTTTTTTATATGTTTGAAGTAATGTTATCATGTTATGTTTGTTTTTTTTTATTTGCTTAAAAGTTTGAAATGAAAGTTCTTAAAGACTTTTGACTTATACTTCTTAAATACATTTGAGGTAGTTTTACACTTGTATATCTTCATCAATAGTTTGTTTACATAATGCATCTTGTGAAAAGTGAGTTATATCATCATACATCATATACTTATAAATGTTTTTTGAATGTTTCTTTTATTGGCTTGTTTAGATTTCATATATATATATACATGATTTATAAAACTAGAAAGAATGTAATTGTTTGGATTTTTCAATCTTGGTCCATTAACACTTTTAAAAAATGGAGCTAGGTCATGCAAATAAAATCCATGTGATTTTTTTATGAATGAAAGTGAAATAGCAATGGAAAAGCGGAGTGAAGATGAAAGGTTTGAAACATTGCCAAATCCTCAATTAGAAAATGATGATTGTGTTGGAACTAGATGGAACTTTGTACCTATTGAACAAGTAGATAGGATGAAATGTACTATAGCAAATTAGAATTAGGATTAGTTACTGAAAATATTATTATTTAATCAAAAGTTGATCATTGAGGTCTATCCAGTGGATACTGACCTTTTGTATATATCATTTGAATCACCTTAATAATAAACACTTACATCATTCAACCGTCATGTTTATCAAATTCAATGTAGTTAGTTATGAAAAATATACAAAGAGATAATTGGAGACCCATGAATAAATTCTCCAACTTGAGCATTTTTTTGTGTAAATGATGAGCCAAATGTTGATGTGTGCCACAAGCTATGCATTGTATTCTTCGTTAAAATAGATTAAAGGGTCTTACAATATTAAAATAAAAAACAAGGTCGAAAAAAGGTTTTGTTTCATATTTCAAGAACAAAGGGATAACTACATTGAAACAACATGTGAATGCAAACCACAAATTAATTGCAAAAAACATTGAAAAAGAAATGAAAAACATGAAAAATTCAATGGAAAAACAACTTGCAATCTTCAATTTTTTGGGGGCCATATATCATTTCAAAAAAGATAATTTGCACAAATTTTTTTCATAAAAAATCTTCATTTTCTTGCTATTAGAAACCATTTGCCCATTATTTGTTGATAGTATTTAGTTGAAACGTTTAGTAATGTAGTTATGTCTTTGTGTTGCTTTCATTTCCAAAAACAACCTTTAATTAGGAAGTGCTAACAAACTTAGAAAACAAAAACAAATATATGTTTTATTAGTTTAACAAATTATGTTCATGTTATAATAAGTTTTAATCTTTGGATGTTTAAAAAGGCACATGACATTTGTACATTGGCAATGAATTTATTTGGAGAAAATTGGGTGCCAAAACACATTACAATTGGTTTGTTTGAAGCATTATGCAAACATTGGCAAGAAATTTGCAACACCTTTTATAACAATGTGGATTTATAAAGATTTCTTTTGCTTATGTCAAAGATGAGAAGTCAAATTTGGATACCATGACAACTATTTTGAAATTGATTGTGAAATGGGTGTGGTGGAAAGTTTTCAAGGCACATGTTTTGGACATGCCTTCTCTAAGACTTATCAATATGCAACTATTATAAAAAAAATGTAAGGGCTTAAGATGTGTTTGGGTCAAATCTACTAAATGGATGTGCAAAAATGTATAACATGGCTTTAAAAGTTAGGGAAAAGACAACAAGGATGAATGAAAGCTTGCATTATTGCAACTCTGAGGCCCAAAAAATTGAACACACTAGTTAAAACAAAGTAAGAAGCAAGTTATTTTATTTTAGTTTTTTAGATTTTTATTGTTCCAAATGTTGTATAAGATTTTGACTTATGATTGGAGATTTTATTTTTGTAGGTTGACAAGCAAAGTGATCATGTTTCAAGAAGTTATTCAATTTCAAAAAGACATTGTTTTTTATTACAACAAGCATACTGATCCTAAGGGCACTAGCCATGTACCCCTTCCTTACACATGGCATGTATCACAAATTATTCTAAACATTTTGTCTCATTTTGTCACTATGAATGTATTAAACCAATTTTAAACTCATTGGTTATTGGATGATGCCTTGCATGTAACCATATCCATGAGCCTTAAACTAAAAGAAGAAATGAAATGTCCTCTTATTTTGGATACTTTGACTGATGATGATTTAGGTTTGGATATTGAATTGTGAATTCTTGCAATGAACATAAAGAAAGAAGTTTGTGGGGTCATTAACTTTTTCTTTTTTGACAAAATATAAAATATGATGAGAAAGCTCACAATATGTTATCCTTGATCTTAAACCCTAGATTCAAAAATTTAAGATTGATTTCTTCTTTTGTTAGTTATGAGTGAAGGGTGCCAACCATAACTGAAGAATATGATAGAGGATCCTTGTTTTATATGCTTTTGAAATCATTTGCATCCATCGTTCAAAATTGAAAGTTCTTGTGGATAGAAATGATGAAAATAACAACTTAGACATCTTTGAGATGATAGCAAGCACTACTAAAGTTGTTAAATTCTATTAATCGATCAATATTTTGAAGATATCATGTGAATGTAAAAAACATCATATGCTTTTTAGTGTGGTGAAATAAGCACAAATATATGTTCCCAATTGTTGGTTTTTTAATTCAACAACTATTGGGGATTTTCAATTCTCAAGTTGAAATTTTAAAAAATATTTTCCCTTATTGATATAAGTTTAGCATACTATCCAATTTGAGGAGAAACCAATTACAATTTGATAACTTTGAGAAGTTGATCTTTGAGATTAAGAATGGAACAAACAATGTAAGAGTTGATTGAAAAGCTCCTTCTAGTTTGATAGATTCTGAAGTTAACTTAAAGAAGGAATTAAACAAGTTTGAAAACTCATTTAAGAGAGGTAAATTGAAAGTAGACTAATCTAATTTTTTTGCCCCGAGTATTTTTGTTCTAAAGATTACATATTTGTCCTGGTTCTTTGCCAGTTCTTTCATGACAACTGCCAGATTTTTGAAAAGTTTTGGAGGTTCTAAAACTTTCACAAAAATCAAAACCAGAGGTTATGTAATTCTGAAAATTTTCAGAAAACCAGCACCAGAATGTATCCACAAAATCACAGAACTGCACAACACTGCTCTGGTCCTTCCCTTAACTCTCTTTTTAAAATCAGCAACCAAACACACACTTCTTCTTTGCCAACTCCTGGGTTAACTACATAAGACTCAAGATTCTGCAAAGCTCCCCTGCCTTTCCTCCCTTCCTCTCACCAAAATCAGTCCTTGACAGAGCAAATGTGCCAGAATCCAAGGATACAAATTATCCATCGTTACACCTGCACAGCAAGAGCTTCATCCTCTATTTGGCACCTGTTTGTTTGTCCAGGTGTCATTGTCAAGTTCCAAAGCTTGCAAAACACAGATTCTATAGGGACCGTCTTCCCTTGATCAAAGGAATGAGAGGACTCTTCCATATTATCCACTTGAACAGTGGATTACCACCTCATTCACTTGGTGTGGCACTCTTTGTTTTGGTAACAAATGCCTTCACATCTGAAAACCAGCTCAAAGCTGACAACATCTGCTGCCAATATGAGTTGCCCTTTTACAACTTTCTGACACAACAGACCTAATCGTAACACTGTAGAACTAGTTATTACCAAAGATGGGTCATGCTGAAATAGCAATTTTCGTCTGGTGCTCTCTTGTGGAACGTTCACAAAGATACTAGGCATCAAACACAACTGAAGTTTATGTTAGATTTTTTATCCAAATGTCCTCTTTTCTTGTCAGCAGGACAACATGACAACATGACAACAAAACAGTTTTGTAATCTGTGCTCATTTGGAGTGTTATGGTATTGAGATTGATGGCTCCCTCTGTGGCCATGAAGGGAAGTGCTGAATAAGAAATGCTCCCAGTGACCACAAACATAAAATGCCCAGCAACTGCAGCACTGAAAGAAGGGTCTGCAATGACCCATTGATTGTCATGGTTTCTACTGTCACCTCCAGACCTTTTAATGAGAACAAAAGTCCTGCCACCAGCTGTGCAGCTCGGTTAAGCTGGTGCAGCCTGTACACCTGCCAAGAAACAGAAAACTTTGTCATCTTCCACTTCCTTTTAAAATCCAACTATCAGAGATATCAAATCTTATTCACTCCCTTAACCTGTTCAAATCTGTGTACCAGCATTTCAAACACTCATACATCAGAGAGATCAACACTCAAAACACGCTATTTTCTGAAGGAAAATTCAGAATAAAGCCACAAGATGTAACTAACAGCTCTAGCAGCATTCCTTGTTGGGAACATATATGAACTTGATTATCTGAATATCAAAGCCTGGTTTTATTGCCTACTGAATTGGTTGATGGGTCAAACCAGTGTAAGATTTGACTCACAAGAGTTATCATAAACCCTAAACCCTAAACAAGACATCTAAGTTTGCTTCCCTTAACATCTTTTCATTGTACATGTCTCCACATATAATAAAAGCAACATTACAGCTAAGCTCAAAGTTCATTTTACAACTTATAGTATATAAACACAAAATTGCATGATATCAGAACTCTCAACAATTTGACAAGCTTTGTACAAATGATGTCTATAACACCTTTGGACAACCTATTTGAGGGAACTGCTCTGTGGATTGTATTCAGTACCTGAAAAGTTATTGGCACAAGAGGCCACACTGGAGACTGCTTGGACTGAACGACCTTTTCACAAACCAACTGGACAGCCAAGCCAACCAAGTATGGAAGAAGAGCTGCAGCAGCTGCAGGGCCTGTCCAAGGCCAGACTACTGCAAAGCTTACAGCAGGTAAGACCACTCCAAGGGCCACTGAAATGATCATTGACACTCGGTATCCCACTAGGTTGTTCCGCTGAGATGAGAGCTTGCCTCCATACACAGACGCCCAGGCTGGAGCCTGCTGGACTTGTATCTTATGTGCAATGAAGAGGAACAATGATATGCCGACATAGAACAAAATTTCGGTGAAGAACAGGATCACAAAATCTGCAAAAAATGGATTCAAGGGGAAAAAAACCCAACATTTCAAATTTCCAAACCAATTAATCAATTATTCCAGCATCAGTCAATGGCACAGGAACTCACAAATGGGTTTATGATGGAGAAGCAAGATTTACTGAATTTGCACAGACCTGTAACTAGAGAGTCTTCAAGAATGGCCTCAAATATTTTCCGAAGATACAAAGGGGGCCCCACTACGGACAGGACTAAAAAAAGCGGGCCAACCACCCATAGCCGTGAACTCCAGTCTTTTCTTGTGTCATATGCTGGTGCTGCTGCTGGCAAACCCTCATCAAAGTGCAGCTCTTCTTGACCCTTGTTGTAGTAGTTGACAATCCCTACCTTGCCACCAGGCTGACCAAGTGGAGTATCCCCTGTAACCCTGGTAGTAGTACTTGTAGCCACAGACTTTTCTACCACCTCTTCTACTTCTTGCTCCTCAAGATCTGCTGCTGCTGCTGCTGCTGATTCCACCACCGGTGTGATATTTGTTACAATTTCAGATGACTCTGCAGAGTAAAGATGGGAACCTAGTCTTGTGTAGTAGTAGTCCTTGTCCTGCAGAAAAAGCCTTGAAACAGAGTGTGTTTGCAGGGAAGTTCTGTGCTTCAAACTCAAGAATGGTCGAGTAAGAGGGTTTGAACTACTGTTGGTGATCCTTGTTGAAGCAGCAATATGTCCTCCTGTTCCTCCTCCCCTTCTTCCTGTATTCAAATTTTGTCCAGAAATTCAAGGTTCGAGACAAATCACAAAACAGATTGCAACCCAATGGCACAAAATGTTCAAAACCCACCAAAAAATTCCTCCTGCTCCCTCTCATGAGTCAGTCCACTCCCCCCCAAAATGTAATGTGTCTTCCACAGAATTACAATCAACAATGTGGAGACGAAAAATACACAAAATCCCAAAAGATGGAAAAGAAAATTCAACCCACCACTACTAAACTGATGATCTCCGATTCCGTTTACCCCAAAGCTGCTCCTGTTGCTGTTGCTACTGCTGAAACTATGCAGCTGTCTCCTCCTCCTCCTCCCCCCACCACCACCGAAGTTGAGGCCGCCATGCAGTCTGTTCAATTCTGTCACCGTCAGATTCGTCCCTTGGCTGGAACTCAAACATAGCCTTCCTCCGAGGCTCATACTGCCGTTGTTGTTGCAAAGAAAATCCTTCCCCTCTCTCCCTCCCTCCAACTCAATTCTTCACCGCCATTTTCTTCCTTGCTTCCTTCCTTCCTCCCTCCACTGTTGCAGCCAAAAACCCTCCGCCCTTGAACAGCAGCACGGCGGGTCAAACCCTAGAAAACCCCCCTTCTGTCGTGTTACACCCCCCAGGGTTCTCAACCCGGTTATCATCAACCCATCATGGACTTCCAAATAATTTCATTAGTGTCGAAGCTGCCAAGTATAATCTTTGTTCCAGCTTTGGAACAGGGATTGCTACAAAAGATTGAATCTTTGGTAGAATTGTTGTTGTTGTTGTTGTGTTTTTCTGTGTGTGTCTTATTAGGAGGATCGAGAGCTGATTCTTCTGATTCTTCTTCTCCTTACATGTCTGAAGAAGCCTGCTTTTTTTCCTTTTTCGGAGCTGCATCGTGTTTATGGCAGATGGGTTTCTTCTTCATTGAAGAACAAATTCTTCAAGTGAGAAAGTTGTAACTTTGGAAGATGTGAGCTTGATCCAGTTAGCTGCAGAAAGTCTCAATCACTATGAACTGTTAGTGGGTGTTGGAGACATAGTGTGGATCTCTGGATTAGGGTTTTGAAAGACAGGAGGAGACAGACAAGCACAGACACAGAGAGACACAGGGACATAGGATCTTTGAAGAACCCAGCTGTGGTTTATTGCACAGACAGATTGAGGACTGTGGTGAAAGTTCACAGACCTGTGCAGAGGAATTTGGTAGTCAAAAATGGAGAAAGTCGAATCCAAGAAGAAGATGATGATGATGCAAAGAGTGGCCAGCTATCCAGGTTAGTCCTCACTTCCACTTGCTTTTTTTACCCAACCTCTCAGGTTTTCTTTTGCTGTTGCCTGATGGGTGTAGTAGCCCTGCCATGCTTTTGGCAATTGTTTGCACTTACTGCTAGCTTCAGTGTTCTGCCACCTTCATGTTGCCAAGTCTCCTTCCTTCCTTCCTGCCTCTCTCAACTTCAAACTCATTTCTTGCACCTACGAGGTATGTCTTTTGTCTTCCAAAAGTTGTACTGCCATGCTGTGCCTGCAGTCCTGGAGGAGCAGTTTGTATACTGCAAACCCTAATACATCACTGGATTCACCTCCTCATTTCCACTTCTGACACTTTCTGACATTTGATTTGCATCTTGTAAACCAACCTTCTGGGAAACACATGCTTATGAGATATGGTTGTTGTTGTGCTTTGTTGATCATTCAATTGCCTCTCAACTTACACTTGTCATTTTTTCTCTGACTGCAGACCTGAAACAAGAGAACATTTCAGTGTCGAGCAACAATAGAAATAAACCTGCTCGTTCCAATCCAAAGAGGTTCTCAGGATTGCATCAGAGGGAACTTGCTAGCAGCAAGGCTGGGGGGATTTTGTCTTCTTCTTCTTCATCAAGACAATCAGCGTCAAGGACACACAACAGCTGCAATGATGATGACGATCTTAGTGATATGATGATCTTCAAGGAAAGTGCTTCTCCAATTTTCTCTCGACAACTGACACCAAAATCCTCCAAGCTGCCTTTGAGAAAGTCAAAAGCAAAAAGCAGAACAAATAACAGGTCAGAGATTACTGCTAGCAGTACACTCTGTGATTCTATGTTTTTTTTTCTTACCCTTTGTGTTTGAGCTTGCAGAACTCTCATTTGCATAATTGTAATCTCATTGATACAAAAGCCACTGACGGAAGAAGTTATTCTGTCAGAGATACAGCAGTGACAAAAGAAGTTGTGAGAAGTGCGGATGCTGCAGCTTTGCTTGTTGAAGAGTTGGATACAACCAAGGAGAAAGCTGGCAAGGATTATGATACTTGGACATGGAACATGTATTACAGCAAGTCCATCCCCAGATCCTCGTTGTGCAGATATTTTTATCACTGAATTTCTCTCCTATTTCAACACATCCAGATACATGCCTAAGTATAGGGTAAGGTGCACCTGTCAGGGGATTATGCTGTGGGGCACAAGAGCGGAACCCAAGATCCACAGCATAATCTCCTGACAGAGGTGCCTTACCCAGCATAACAACCAAGGACACCCTGTTTGAAAATTGCAGGTTACAAAAAAATCCCTACTTCCAGGGATCTTCAACGGAAGAACCCCCACCCTAGGGCTCTCACACACCAGCTCTAAAAAGCCTTGTTACTGAAAGTAACCCACCCTTCAACTACACTGGGGATTTTTCTCTGAGGTTGTTATGATCCATTCGAGACATGCACAAGATGGATAGCTGGATCATCAGGCAGCAGCTAGTGTTTCCAGTGTTTTTATTTCTTTGCTGTGATTACAGTAAACACCCCCCCTGACAGTAGCATACTTAGGATGTATCCAACTATCTCTATGAATGAATTGTTGTTGAGGGTATTCAGTTGCTGTGTACTACTGTACAGATTCTATTACAGATGTGCTATCAAGGGCTGTCCAGGAAAGAAATTGGTGACATCCCCAAAACAGCGACATC
>Ga0116228_10004775_pt1 | contig 12048 bp, 10 predicted proteins | sample S1TSphfallax_2_FD_89694 | JGI IMG/M metagenome (GOLD analysis project Ga0116228, IMG submission 89694) | Host-associated microbial communities from peat moss isolated from Minnesota, USA - S1T2_Fc - Sphagnum fallax MG | ecosystem: Host-associated > Plants > Peat moss > Unclassified | place...
AATGATCAACATTCACCTTATTTGCAAGGTAAGGATAAATGTAAATATTTCATCATTTAACATATACATACCAACCTTTTTTTTCCCAAGTGTTTTTAAGTAGCCTAGGTTGTTATTTATGCCCAATGTACTTCTCACAAGTGGCAACCATATGTGGTTTAAGGGGTATATAACATGTTATTTAGGTTTAGAAAGGGAGGAATATTGGCTATCAAGAACTTTATTGTTGAGTACAAAGCTTTTGGCTACACAATTATAACCATGGTAAATTTGCAAGCAACCACATTCAAATGGTAATAAGAAAATTGGCAACCAAGTCATGAACAAAGTAACATTTAGGCACCCTCAACCATAATTAAGTAAAAATCAACTTAACTTTGTGCTATTTGTTTTAGTGTAACAAAATCAATACATGGTGCCGTCAACATTGTATTTCTTAAGGGAATTGAACCATGGTCAGTAAGGATTATGCCCATTGCAATAGGAATGTATTGACCTATAAAAATAGAAGTTAGAACCATATAATATAACATACATATTAAACAACTTGCAGTAATGTGGGGTTCACAAAACGAAAAATCTAAGGTACATTGATTATTGTCATGAAGTAACTTCATGGCAACTTGGGAATTATTCTACATTGTAATATTGAAAAAAGAAGAAATATATTGATCCAAGAACTTCTCATTAAAGATAGGATGGATGAAAACTTGATTCATATCAATATTTTTTCCATAGCAATAATGGGCATGTTTGGTTACATGGGAAATGAGTGTTCTACTTGTGGCTAAACCCAAAACTATGGGTAGATAATGCTTGTGGCATTCATTATATTCTAAATAGGAAACCTCCAATTCATTAATGACACCCACAATAACATTAATACATTATTTTTTCACATTTTCAACTCCATTCAACTAATCAACCTTAAAAACTAAATTGAAAACCCTCATTAGTGAATATTTCTTGTGCACCATGATAGTACATTCAAAAAATTGAAATGTTGCATACTCCAAAAGAGAGTTAGAATTAACAACTTGACTAATGTTCAAAGTTTCATTACAATGTTCAACAATTATAAAAAAAATGTTGAAATGTTTAGGTGAATATTGAGTGATTAGATCATAATACATCTAATACGGATCAGTTTTACATACCTTCATTGTGGTCTCAAAATCACATGCAAAGACATCTTGGATTTGACAAAACTTGTTTAACTTTTGAACACATTCTAGCAAAGTTAAAAAGGTTTCAACAGCACAAAGAAGTTCCAAATTAGCCTTGGTAGTAACATATGTTGGATGGTTTTCAAACATATTCACTACCAAGTTCATGTGCTTAGTTAGAATTTGTTCTACAACGGACAACATAAAAATCCATTGCATTTTCACATTTCTCAAAAATTTCAAAGGTTTTGACTCTAAAAACTTAGCAAATTTGCACCTTTCCATATGACATTTCAAGCTATGTGAATAGAAGGTGTACATAGACTAATTAAAGTTTTAATATTAAAAACCATAGCAAAACATGACAATGTTTGAATTGTTATATTAGATTTGTGTGCAACATATTCATGTATTTAGTGGATTTGGTACTTTTGAAAAGTCCAAAATTAACAATTGACCATTTGAAAGTTGGAAATTAAAGAGAAGCTTTCATTTGAGGCCATCAAATGATGTAACAATAAATATTAATAGTTTTTTGCTTCACTAAATGATCCAACAAATGAATGTTAACAATGTTTTGTCTCAAATTTGATCCCAACCATTAGGTTTTAAAAAATCCAAAATTGACAATTTAGTCTAGAATTAACTAAATTTATAGGGCCCCAACATAAAAAAGGGCATGTCTTTCTTTCAACTATTTAATAACACCCAATTTAAAACCCTAAAAAACTATGACACCATCTACACCAAAACATATTAATTTTAAACTCATTTCTAATTCAAAAAGCCTTCCATAATGTAACAAGACATCCACAATTAATTTGGTGAGATTCTTTATAGAAACACCATTCACAACTTGTTATAAAGTTAATAAAAAGGGGATTTGTTTCCACCCTTCCACCACAAACACATGCATATTTACCTAACTTTGGCAATTGATAGTTGTGACTTCATCACAATTCATAGCAATTAACCACACATTCTACATCACCATGTGCTTGGACTACAAAATCACCTATTGCATACATTCTACCATATGCAACTAGAAAAATCTAACTAGTGTTAATTCCAAGGATGATTGGGCATTCGAATGAAGTTGAAAAATCTTTCATGCCTTCAAATTTGTCATCGGTTGCCCTTGCTTCAATAGAAGGAATATACAACAAACTAAACAAATTTTACATTTATGTTTAAGGTGAGCATCATTAACAACTTTTTGAATGATAAATCTTTCTCGTTTTTAACATATTGACTTTTAGAACTCATGAAATATTCCCCCACATGTACCCTAAATGCAAACTTGGCCTTTTAGTGACCAACATGCTTTTGCAAACCATCAAATTTGGGAATAAGCAATGTATCACAACATTCCACAACAATGCAAATCTTGCACCTTACCGTACTCAACCTACAATTTTACTTGACAATAGTTTTTTCCCATGGCAATTTTGTTGCCCAAACATATTGGAATGTTCAATTCAACTTCCATGAATCCTTTTTTCAAGGTCTTTCATGTGTAGGCCCTCTTGCACATGGAATTTCCATAAGGCAATCTTCTACAATAGTATTTGATTTTAAAGCACCTGCAACACCTGCTATAAAATCTACAACCTTAACAAGTGAACCCCCAAATATAGGATCACAAGAAGATTCAAATGAACACCAAGTATACCAAAACCTATTTCATTGTAGCATAATAAAATAATCATTTGCACCTAAAGTTGTTTGGTAATTTCAAAAGAAGCATGGTGTTCTCCTTTGCACATTAACAAGCTTTCAAAATGCAACAAAAAGAAAACAAGAAAAACCAAACTCAACAACAAATTAGAACTAGCTTTTTGATTCCTAAGTATTAACACTTGAAAAAACACTAGTTCAAAAGGGACATATAGTGCATGAACTTTGAAACACCATTGAACTCACAAAAATCCTACAATTCACACAAAATTTGCATGTCAACAAACAAAATAAAAAATTGCCCTAATTTTAGGTAGGGAAGTCAAATGGCCATTTTCCATGTCAAATTAATGCCAAAATATGGGGAAAATAAAAAGAAAAAAGGACTAATGGGTGCCCAAGTCATATAATACATAACCTTTTTGCTTAGAGGCTTGTATATATCAAACAAGTGTTTAGAATTGGGCTTCAAACAAGCTTGAACTTGATTAGGTACCATAACAACATGAGTTTTCTAAACTATCAAACCCCAATTGCATGGTTTGCAATTTATTAAAAAATTTGTGGAGCTTGTTGGGTCAAAAAATTTAATTGTTTTTTCCTCCAAGCCACCATGTTCTCAAGTATTTGAAGTTGGGTGATTTATGACACTCATGTTGTTGCACTAATGATGATCATATGTGAGAGAATTCTAGCAAATTTGTTCCTCATGGGAACACAAACCAACTTATTGGAAAATTATAGTTTCACAACTTTTGGAAATAGATTTAACAGTATTTTGGAGATCTAATAGGTGTTGGAAAGAAAAGAACCAGAATGTCAATCATAAAACACCAACCACTTAATGAATTAAAAAAGTCATTTCAAAGGCATAAAATGTTTCGCTTGAAGGGTGTTATCCTATGTAAAACATTGGCATAATGTCTTTTTTCCCATGATACACATCAGGTATCATGGGGAAAATTGGGGGAAAATTGGGTAGGATGTTTTGAAAAACACAAAGTTTTTGGAGTGGTTATTTTATTTTTCATTAATTTGCCAATGTGAAAAATCAAAAGTAAAAATGTCAAATGTAATGTGATTAATTTTTTTTTTTGCATAAAAGTAGCTATATGATAATAATAAGTGTACAACATTAGAAGTTCAAATCATTTATATAAACCTTTGAAAAGTTATTTATCATCCAAAAATGAAATTCCAATTAATAAATTTTTCATAATATGGTGTATAATGTTAACAAATTTATGTATGAAAAGATCATATGAAATATTTCAATTTGAATGTTTTCCCTAATAATTAAATAGCCAAATATTTCTTTTCATACAATGAATAGAAGTTGGGATGATGGAAAATTTCTCACATATTAATACATTTCTCAAATCTATAATGGGCATATAAGCAATTAAACAATATGTGTTAATATGAATGTTAACGATTCAATACCTAATAGATCATACATTGCCCACCATAAACTTAAATGAAGAAATACCATGATTTTCACACACACATATACACACATTCCATATGACAACATTTTTTATAATAATTGTTTTTTGCCAAATGATATCCCCATTATTATGTGGCATCCTACTTGTAGGCATTTACCTTCCAATTTCTAAAGGTAAAAAATTTAGACACTTTCAATGAGGATGTGCTTTTTTTATTATAAAACACAAATAAAATTTCCTAAAAAGGGAGCACAAGGCAAGCTTGCATGAATCTACATTAAAATATGTGACGCCCCAAATTCTTCTAATTTTGACGAGTTACACAACCCCTTTAACATGATTCATAAAATCAAATAAATATCTATTTCACAATGTGTGTTTGATATTATAGCTTAATGGAAGTGATGACATTCATCATTATTGAAGGTGCATATTAGGTTCGGTAATAACTGTGTTTTAGTTTTTTGGAAGAGTTTTAAAAAAAAAAAAAAAAATTGACACATACAAAGGATTTTTGTGAAAAAATGAAACTAATTTGCCAAATTTGGGGGGGGGAGGGGAATGAAAAATTTAAACATTTTTTAATCACCAATTTTCAACTAGTTCCAATAGATTTCCAAAATACATAAGGATTTTAAACTTTTTCTTCCTCCATATATGGTCCAAATTTGGTTAAATCTTCTTATGGATGAATGCCAATTTGGCTCTATCACAAAATTGAATGGAACTTTTTTAAAACCTTGGTCATAATGTAATGAAATCTAGTTTATTGAAAAATTCTTGAAAAGTGAAATATGAATTCAATTATATAGTTTTGTGCTAAAATTTAATGTCATAAACTTTTTTAAAGTTAATTTTAAATTATGGAGTTAATTCATTTTAAACTTAGTATGAAATGTATAATAGCTTTGTTCATCCCATATGGACATATTGGGCAAACCAAAAGGGTCCCAACAAATGTTGGATAGTTATTGAAAAATAATTTGGTTATCAATAAGGTAATTTAATAACCTACCTACCAATTATTGAATTCTTTAAAAACTTGTTAATAAATCTACCCACTTGGTAAATAACATCCAAAGAACTAGCAAACCCTCATGGGTTTATGGGTTACTTGTATTGAATTGTTAAATTTTAATAACCTACTTAAATCATTAGAAATTAGGTAGGTTACCTATCTATAAACCCTAATCCCTTAGTGTATTTTGCATCTTTTGATCCTTATTTCCTTTGAACTTTGAAACCATTTCCAACAACATAATTTTTAACTACTTTTAAGAAAGGGGGTTTTCTCAAAATATTATAACTTATTTGTTGTTCATTCAAAATTATTTCCAACAAATTTAGTATATTTTTTAACAATACATTGTTGCAAATAGAATGTTGTTGTTGATAAGGCACTCAATAAATTTACTAAATGAACTTGCAAGAAAGTTTTTACAAAACCAAACTTTGATAAGTAACTCAAATATTAATTTAATTTTGTTGCAAAAGTACCACTAATTGTGGTAATGATCAAATATATTTTAAAATCTATGCAATTGAGTTCAAAGGTCAAAAGACAACAAATATTGAAATACTACAAAGTCTATTTCTACATTTCACATGGAAAAAATTACATCAACTTTTTAAAACTCGTTTGAATACATCACTTAGTGATTTTTCCTAAGACACCTAAGAAAATCAAAAGAAAATATGATTCTAAATGGTAGAATAGTCCCCCTTTTAAGAATTAACTTAACTTCTTCAAGGGGCAATTCATAACTATATTTTACATCTAGTGTTACTAAACTTGTGCTTATAACTAAGTTATTAGGTTGGTGTTCCAATTGAAGTGGCAAAGCCATCCTATTATGTTGGTGTCAATATGCAAAATAAATTTCAATAGAGAAATTTTGGGAATTCATAATTTCCTCGAAAAAAAAACTCTATGTTTATCACTTTAAGAGGCCATTTTGTAGCCTTTGAAAAGATCTTTATATTGTGTTCCCCAATGGGAGTTGATTTGATTTTTGGAATCATTAATAAAATAAAATTCCAATAATCATTTTTGGTAGTCTCCAACTATTTTCATAAGTATTTCTTGTAGTCTTCTAATTATTTTTGGTGGGTATTTTCATTATTTTTGGAATTACTTTTGATAATGTTTTCTATAATTATTTTTTATGACTACTCAAACAACAACATTTGTATTAATAGAAATAAATCTTTTAACTTTTTTTTCCTAAAATTATTCAAATCCTAGAACCCGTGTGGGTGGTATACTAAATGGTTCCCAAGGTGAATATTTGATAATAAAACATTGTGCATAATAGGTGGGGATTGGCTGTTGAAAAATGTTAATTTGTAATTGCAATTATATTAGTTGATAAGAAATTTGATAACAAGTGGGTTTAATTTTGATATATCAGGTGGTGCCAAATTTATTCTTTTTAAAACCAACCTTATTATTTTCTTAAAAATAATAATGACTGACCCACATTAATCCAAACACTACTACAAAATGCATCCTAGTTTATCTTAGGTTTCATTAGATTTTGAGTGAATTTGGACATTTTTACCTAGTGAAATTGCTTAACCCCTTAATGAATAGGTACCAATTGCTACGGATAATGAATTGTTTCACTAATACCTAGTGAAACAAGGTTACTTTCAACTGAAATAAAAATTTACCAAACCATTCACTTGCTAATTAATTAACTAACCAACATGGAAATCAATTAAAATTTAATTATTTAATATATAATATTTTGATAATTTCGTGATTTTTGAAACGTATGATTTATTGACACGTATCATTATTAGGTTTTTAACCTAGCCCAGGTAGGTAAGTAAGCCACATAATCAACATAAACATTTATTCTAGGAATTCGATAGGAGAATATTTGGTCAACATACCATTGTTAACCACACACAACACCTTTCATGAGGTTGGAACAAAGGCAAACACCCTTACCATCAAACCACCCCACTTGTGATGATATGTTACATTACATTTTATTTATCAAATACTTCATTTTAAACATTACAAGAACATAAACTTTGAAAATTCATATATTATTAAGATTTTGCTCAAATGAAATGATTCGAATTTACTTTTAAAAAAATTTCAATAATATAAATAATTACATTTTTTTCATTTCGAAGTTTTAAAGCCATTGGAACAAAAAAAATGTTGAGTATCATTATTCAATAACATTTCAATGACCATTCTTTTGAAGAAAAAAAAGTTTAATAAATGGATTTTTTTTTGTTAATATAATTATACTACCTATGTTAAATTATTTTCAATTATTATATGAATATTTTTCATTAATTTAAATGTCATTTGACTTTCATTTCTTGGGTTTTAATGGTCAAAAGTCAAATTGCCAATTTTATTCATGGCAACTTTTTTTGTCACTTAACTTCAACTTCAAATTTTGAAATAGAAAATATGAACCCACTTTCAATATATACACTTCAAGAACTTTTCAAAGGTATATATAAAACTTTCATTTGAACAAGATTTCTTATTTGCAATTTTGTCCCAAAAATTTGGGACATTCCAAACCTTTAAATCTCAAAGTGACTTTCACGTGGAATGTTTGGGATTCACCTCCTTTACACTCTCCCACACTTGTGAGAGTATGTTTAAGTCTCAACATTCTTTGGGTTTATGTCCTCTTTCACACCCTTAGCCATTATTGCAAGCCTAGGGCTAAAGTCACAATAGATATATTCAACATCTATAAATAATGGAACCATTGTCTATTACTTTTGAAATTTCTAGGAAATAGCTCCCCTTCAACTTTGAAGACATACCAAAAGTTGTTTTTTGAGTTTACATGTATCTTGTCCAATTGGCATCACACCATTTGGTTATGCAATTCTTACATTAGAGGGAGCAATTCCACCATATTGAATGCCATGTTTGGAGGTTTCTTACAAGTACTGAAATATGTGATTAACAATAGATTGGTGAGTTAGTTAAGGTGTTGAATAAATTGAACCATGTTATTGATTGCAAACATAATTTCCAAGTGCATGCAAATTGTAGCATGTATTGAACTACCAACTACACTAACATAAGGGATCAAATCTATGTCATCAATTTTAGTGTTGGATTGTGGAAGCATGTCAATTGTTAACTTCATGCCAATTTGCATGAGCGTTGAACATGGCTTACAATTTCCCATCCCAAATTGGTGGATCTTGATTAATGTGAATGGTCTTGTTTGTCCTATTTTGGTGGGCATGCATCTTTAAACAATAGTCAAGTTCCCCGTTGTTTGCCATATCAAAAGCTTGTGATAGTTCCATTTTGGTTGTGTTTAATAAAGGAATGTTGTTTGAAAATAAGATTGAGTCATCAACAAATAGACCCAATATAACAAACATGGTGGATGTGAAATGTTTAATGTACGCATTGAAATCAACTTTGATTTTAAGGAATCCAACATGTATTAAGTAGTTAAAACATTCATATCACATAGGATGTGATTGTTTAAGACCATTTATTTAATGTGTAACAATCAACAAATTTTATGTTCAACACCAAGTTGTTGAAAACTAAGTGGCTAAAACATATAACTATTTTCAATTAACAAACCATGTGAAAATGCAATTTTCACATCCATTTGATGGATTTCGAGGTCATAAATGATTACTACAACAATCAAGAGTCTGAGAGATATGATTTTGATCATGGAAACAAAATTGTTGTAATTTATGCTTAACTTTTAGAAAAAACCACAAGCAATAAGATGAACTTTATATCAAGCAAATGAACCATCTATATTATATTTCCTAGTATAATATATTGATAAGATATTATAGTTCAATTTGGTGGCAAGTCAACAAGCTCCCAAGTACAATTTTTCATAAGGGATTCATATTCAAAGTCAATAGCCTTTTTCCATTGGGGAGCTTTTAAATTTGATAGAGCTTTAGAAATTGAAATAATACATTAGCTCGAGAAGATAGGGCATGAACAAAATTATTATGAAAGTGATAATGTTTTTGGTTTTTTATTGAATTGTGTAAAAGTCATTTGTGTTGTAAACATATGGTAGGGACATGGAATAGGGGCCTTTTTAAGCAAATAATGTAAATTTCTTGGGGTTGACTTGGGGTGTCTGGAATCATGCTTTGTATAAGAGAGCAAGAACCTTTTGTAATTGTGGAAATACAATTGGAATAAGTGGTGGGGCCATTTATGTGTCATCAAAATAAAATTTAATTATTCTATGTGGTTAGAATTATTAATTGGAACATCATTCTATTTGGGCTTTTGGTCAAGTAGTAAAACTTCTTCATGGACTATAACATTTTAGTTAAAATTTGTTCATCATATAATTTGTAACCTTTGGTGCCACATTGTTCTTCATACCTAATTAAAATGCATTTATTGGACTTATTGTCCCATTGTACTCTAGTTTTTTAAAGAATTTTGTTACACAAATTACCATGGGTGAAACTAATAGATTTTGATTATATGGTAAAAAACAATTATTAGGTGAAATAGACCCATAGGTTTACTATAGATAAGCTTGAACAATTGTTGTTGAATTCAAGTTTATTTTTAGTTCAAGACTTCAAATCAAAACCTCATTTGAGGGGCAAACCCCCTTATCTTATTGTTGAACTAATCTTATCTTTTGTAATTTGCTTTTCAAAAATTGTTTCTCAAACACTTGTTTTGAAATGTTATAAGACTACAACATGTTTAATATTGAACCTAGCTAACCCCACTGGGTTATGGTTATTCACACATATGAAGATTCAAAGAGAACACACACAAGTTCATTTGAGCTCACACACAAACATTCTCATTTTATCGTGTTGTTGATTGATAGTCAAATCAATCATAATTGTCATGTGATGTTATGATAATAGGCATTCGATTCATTAGTGCATGACAATTTGAACATAACAAGACATCTAAATACATGTAAATGTGCAAATGTTGGTTATGATGTTTTCAATCTTCGTAAGGGGTCGTATTATTTGTAATGGATAGTGGAATCCTATTCTGAATGTAGTAGGCAATATAAATAACCTTTGCTCAAACATAGTTTAGTAATTGAACAATATGAAAGATGTTTTGTGCAACTTGGACATTTTTTTTTTTTTCATTTCAGCAATACTATTTTTGTTTGGGTGTATATGGTATGATACATTAGTGCAAGTACCTTAAGCAATACAAAATGAGTTAAAAGCAAGGGAAAAATACCCTCCCCCCCCCATTATATATGCATAACAATTTGATGATTTTATCCTTTTTCTTACACCAAGGCCTTGTATGCTTGAAATATAGTAAAGGCTTCATGTATATTAATGTTTGAAATGATATACATAGGCATATTTCAAATAGTCATCAATGAAGGAAATAAAATGTTTTTCACCCCAAGAATTTTTTTTTGGTATAAGTTTGCATATGTCGAAATGCACCAAATTTAAAATTGTGACACGAGATGCACTCTCATTGGAATTGGGTGAAAAAATATCCTTGTGATGTTTGTCCATTATACAACTTTTTAAAAATGGAAAATTCATAAAGTATAGTATGGTGGGTATAATTGAATTTTTTTGAATATTTTTCATAGAAACAATATTGAGATGGGCTAGCTAGTATTGCCATTTCATAGTTTCATATGTGTTTTTATCAATTCCAACAATGAAATAAGCAAGACTTATCTCACTCGTATCTATAGCAATGGCATCAAACCCAATTCCAATCGGGCTCACCTTTTGGTGTGAAAAGTTTAGAGAATGTGATAGAATTCAATGGAGTTTCCATTTTGAGTTGATTGACACAATTTATTTATTTTTTGCCAATTGAAGCACATGAAATATAGTTTTATGTCCACAACTTTCTCATAATGGATTTTCTTTTAAAAACTATCAAAATCAATAGCTATTTGGATTTTATTATCACCCAAAACTTATGTAGATTGTGTATTTTGAAATAATTGGTAATTTTAAACCATGCACTTTTCAATGTCATGTGAGAGCTTGCTTTTGAATTGATTGTTGTGTATCCTTGAAACTAGGGTTTCATTAAAATGAAACATAAAATATTGAATGAAGTTGAATGAAGTTTCTTGGACCGCATTGGCCTGTACAAGATGTTTGTGAATACCACATGCTCAATCTTAAGCTTGTCCATTAGCAAAATGGCCTTTCTTATGACAATAATTACATTCAATGTTGGCCTTGTTTTGCACAAATTTATTAAGATTGAAAGATATACTTGCAACCTCATCATTCATATGATTTGAAAATATGTCTTTTTGAAAAAACAATTTTTTTTATTTATATAAAATGAAATTGAATTTTGTTGATCATTTTGCATATTTAATGTTTTTTCTTATAAACGTTTTCCTATAATGACCACAAAGGTTAAAGTTAGATCATGTCCATGCATTGAGGTAATTAATAGGAATGATGGTGGCAAATTTGCTAGTGATAAAGTGATTGATTATTTGCATATTTAATGTCTTTTCTTACAAAAGTTTTCCTATAATGACCACAAAGGTTAAAGTTAGATCATGTCCATGCATTGAGAAAAATAACAGGAATGATGGTGGCAAAATTGCTAGTGATAAAGTGATCGATTATTAATCAATTATAGTTAAGCTAGATGAAGTTTATTCATAAAAAGCCCTTCCAAAATGCTCTAGAAAATTTGTGATAGACGGATTCCAAAAGTTTGATGGTCATCAACTTTGTCTAATAAAAATTTGGGAAGCACAATTTATTTGTTCATAAAATGT
>Ga0116228_10004776_pt1 | contig 12046 bp, 14 predicted proteins | sample S1TSphfallax_2_FD_89694 | JGI IMG/M metagenome (GOLD analysis project Ga0116228, IMG submission 89694) | Host-associated microbial communities from peat moss isolated from Minnesota, USA - S1T2_Fc - Sphagnum fallax MG | ecosystem: Host-associated > Plants > Peat moss > Unclassified | place...
ATGGAATTAGTATAATTACAATAATCATATGAATGATTTTAAATACAATAAAAATACTATGAATATTAAGTTTAATCATAAATCAAATTATTATTATAATTGATGTATATAGACATATGTTGATTGCGACTAATCACCATTTGTTTGCAACTAATGGGACTTTAAATGGTTACTCTTGGATGATAAATCTAACCCATTTATAGATGTAAATCAATTTAGTTGCAAACTAGTCGCAAGCTAGTCGTAGGTGAATTGGTTGATGTTAGCATGATGTCACATTAGTCGAAGAGGGCAAAATTTTAATTACAAAAACCAAATAGTCGCAAGTAGTTGTAAATGTGTTGGTCACATATTGCCCTTTTTCTTCTAGTGTAAGTGTCCAAATGGGTCATGCGAGCGCATTTTAAACATTTACATTCCAATGATGTAAGGAACTCTTCAATTCAATGGGTTTTGACCCGTGAAATCGCTTTCTGAAGATTTGGGAGTCCATTAGGACTCCAACTCCCAAAGTGGGAGTTCATTTGGGAGTGTGAGGGTTCATTTCCTCACACTTTTTTACACTCCCAAAAGCATGAAATGTGATTCATGGGCTTCATATTTGGCCCGCACCTTCGCAAACCCTTGCCTTGGTCATGAGCCTAAGGCTAAGGTTGTGACAACACATCTCCTCATTGGCAATGTACTACCAACAGCCTAGCAACCATTCATACCATTAAAAATCCAGAATCTATTCAAGGTATGGCTTTGAAATCAGAACTCTCAAGGTTCATTCAATCCATATGAAATGCTAAACATTTTCCCCCTCAATGCAACATAACACCATATCTCTCATCTAAAAACCTAAACCTTGCAGACCCTTGGATTAAAATATTATGAACGTGATTTTGAAGAAAAGACATCAAGTTCACTTATAACCATTCAAGAAAACAGATTTTGATGCAGAATATGCTATAGATTCTTCTCTTCAAACCTTCCCCATTATTGACTTTATTTTGCCCAACCTAAGGACAACCCTTTGCGGTTTCTAGCACCCATTTTAACAGTTGTTCAACAACTTAAATTCAAGGTACTACAACAAAAATTCCCCCTTTGTAGATGCATCTTAACCTATATATGCCACTTAGTTCTATAGTTCGAACCCCTTGCTTTCTTCATCTCCTTCAAACATCAACCCCTCATAACTATCCTTTCTTTTAACTACTACTACTCTGTTAAGTCATTAGCGCAACGGAATTCTTCATATGACCAGCCTAGTAGTCTGAACAAGAAGAAAAATACCAACAAAGAACATGCCACCTTGCTCCTCCATTCTCCCTCTTATTTTACCTTCCATTGTCAATTATGCAAACTTTTCTTCAATGTAGTTGTTCCTTCCACCATCCATCACTCGGCGTAGCTTTTGTTTTCCATAACACACAAACAAACAAAGTTGCCTACCCACATGATGGACATATTACTGCCACAAGCATGCAAAAAGTTAACAATTGATAAAAAAAAATAAATAAATTAAATGACACCCTAAATCCTGTTGTGTCCACACTATTAAGGTGACATGCTATTTAGTCACATATGTAACCCCTCCATTTTTAAAAAGTTGAGTCCCTTGACTTCATCAATCTTATAGAACATGACAGATTTGAATATCCTTGCATGATCTTTCCCACTGATGTGCATCAACATCTTTGATGATGCATATTTTTCTACGTTCTTCAAAATCAAAATCCGCCTTCCCATATGCATGTCCAATGAATTGGTATGGACCTTCCTAACTTGTAGTTAAAGCTTTCTTTTTCCCTAGTTTCTTGATCTTCACCATTGTCTCTCTCGTAACCAAACCTTCAAAACTTTGCTTACCTATTCTAATAGCATAAGTATTCCTATGTTTCTTTTGTGCTTGCCCCACATTGAACAAGACATTTTCATGGATGCTTGCTATCAGCTTCACCCTCTATAGAAATTAGGCTACAACAGTTTCAATATCAACATTGTCATCAACCACAACAATCAAAGAGTGCAGTTAATTGTTAGCCTTGAGACATGGTGTGCGACCAGTCATGATCATGTAGGGAGAAAACTTAGTACCAGCTTGAATCCTGCACCTATACCAAAACATGACCTTGGCCAATTACTCATCCCAATAGTCTACATTTTCTAGTGTTGTGGAAAGTATGGTGATGCCTTGTTTTATAATCTTAATTAAACGCTCTGCCATCCCATTGCACTGGGGCCATTGGGGTGTTGTGTGTTAATGTTGGATACCATAATCCTTACACATAACATCAAATTTTGTTACCCATTCCCCTCCATTATCAATAAGCACAAGTTGGGAACTCCATATCTACATATTACATCATCTTCCAAAATTTTTGTTGTTGTTTTAACACCATGGTTGCCCACAACTTTTGCCTTACCCCATTTTGAATAATGATCGATAACAACAATGTCACAACCCCACTTTGAGGCAAGTGTGAGGATGAGATTCACACTCCCAAAAGTGGGAATTGGAAGTCCTTCCGGACTCCTGCAACTTTAGAACTCAACAACAGAAGGCAAAACACCTCGCCTTGAGGTGTTCTTTATACCGTTGGAAAGGCCTTGAAATGTAAATGTCGAAAATAACCTTGCATAGCCATTTGGACATCTTCAGCACATGTTATGGGCAAAAGAAGGGCCAGGAGTCAAACTGGCAATTTGACTCCTGACCACAAAAAGTCGGGAATCAACCCGATCCCGGTGTGTGTAGATGGAGTGCGACACGCTGTTGGAAAGCTCTTGAGGAGAGCTACAAGTTCGCTTTAGACCTCATCACAATCCAAGGTCTGAGCTAGGAATTATGAGTTCCCAAAGTCCCGGGAGTCCAAACCGGAATAGCTCTGGGATTCCTCCTTGAGAGTCTTGGGAATAAAAGCCATTTGGATGCAGGTGCCGCGGAGCAACACAAAGAATACTACATGGGGGAAGGTGGTGGCTTCCCCCGAATCTGGGCTGTGGTGAGTCAAATGAGTCCAATCTCGCTCATGGCTTGTCCCAACACCAAAAGGGTGCAGAATGAGTTCTAACCAACTTGTTGGTTGGTTTTGGATGCAAGACCGAATAACTAAGTAGCTTGACCCTCTTCCTAGTCTAATCCTGGAGCTTTCAGCACGCCCCTCTCACCCCCTTTAGTGCTGGAAGCTAGGAGCGGCACCAAGTCCCATCTATTTCCGTTTTTTGACATAGTTGGATTTTTTTGAATCTAACAAGGGACTTGGGGGCGCGTCAAACAAGGATGTATTTGTTCCCTAACTTGGTCTCAAGTAATGGCCCTACAATATCCAGAACAACCCTGTAAAACAATTCACAAACATGTATGTTTTTCATTTCCTCATCTTCTGAGCACATGCTACCCACTCTTTTCACCATTTGGCACTACTAGCATATTCTCACAATTGTCTTTAGATCCTCTGTTCCATTATGCCAAAAGTACCTAGGGCAAATTTCAACCAAGGTCCTTTGTTCTCCAAAGTGCCCCAAATCTTCATGCATTTGGATTACAAATGTCATTTTCTCCTTTGGTTTGGGCACAAACAAACCCTTGAAATGAGCCTATGTCTAGTAATATGCCTTCTTTCAACAGCCCCATGCAAACTATGTCCTCCTATATGTCAATGTTCTTTGTGTCTATCCCACACATTTCTTATTCATCAGAGTTTATATGACCTAACTCTTGGTTACCAAACTCAAACAATTCTTGAGCAACCAACACCAACTCTAGTTGTTATTTTCTATCATAGTATTTAGGTATCTTCCTCTTCAGTGTTTGCTTACCATCGGTGGTTTTCAAATTTTCATCTTTTCCATTGCATATTGCCCCCACATCCTCCTTCAGTGAGTCAATCTCTTCAACTTGGTTTACCTCCATTACAACATCAAACATACATAATTGGTGATCTTTTGAACAACGCTAATGGTTGATGCCAAAACAACATCTATGGTGTTGTGTCAATTTCCTTGACTTTCTCCTGAACCCAAACCAATCTGAATCCTCACCAATTTGAATAGAAAATATTTTTTCTTCAGTTTCTCGTGTGTTAGCTTGTATAGTTCCAATATCTTGGATTTATCCACTAAAATCATCATCATCCATGGCTTGACCCACTGGATTTCTACTTAAAGCATCAACATTTTTAATTATGTTTCAATCTTGATCCGTGCAACATCTTAAAACTAAAGTCCTGCAACATATCAATCCACCTACATTTCTTACCATGAACATCTAACATTGTTGCTAACCATTCAAGCGGCTTATGATCTATTCTCAGAATGAAATGGTTTCTATGCAGATACTATTTGAAATGCATAATGCCCCATATTAGTGCATAACATTCCCTTTCCATGGGGTGGAATTTCCTTTGTGCCACTATTAAAATCTTGTTGGCATAAGCCACCACTTTTGCAAGTTTACCTTCCTTCTGGGACAAGATGGCACCAACACCTTTTGTTGACCAATCAACATCAAGACAAAATGGTTTCCTAAAGTCAAAACATACAAGTACGAAAGCATCTACAAGTGTTCTCTTCAAAGCTTCAAATACCAGTTGACAGTCCAAACTCCACACAAAAGCAACATCTTTCTTTGTTAATTCAAACAACAAAACAACCAATCGTGAATAACCTTGAACATAATTTCAGTAATATCCAGTTAGTCCTAGGAAAGACCTAATATTGGTAATCATCTTTGGTACTGGAAAATGCAATAATGCATCAATTTTACCAAGATTTGGTTTGGTGCCTTCATTACTAACCACATGACCTAGAAATGTGATTTTTTTGCAATAAAACAACATTTGTTCGAGTTTAATTTCAAGTTTACTTCTTTGAGATTGAAAAATACAACATCCAAATGTTGAAAATGTTCTTCGCAATTTTTGCTATGTATATTGAGATCGTTAATAAATATCTTCAGGAATTTGTCTCCCAACTCCTTAAAAACTTTTGACATTGTTCTGGTGAAAGCGTTGGTTGCATTCTTGAAACCAAATGGCATGATTGTCTAATCATACAACCCAATCTTAATAATTAATGTCGTTTTCTTCATATATTCAGGAGCCATTCAAATCTACCAAAAACCAAACTATAAATCCAATGTAATAAACCAGACTGATTTCCCCAGTTGGGAAATTACATTGTTAATAAAAGGCATTGGAAACGAATCCCAGCGGGTATGCATGTCTCCTGGTCGATAATCTCCACAAAAACACATACTCCCATCCCTTTTTATCAACAGGGTCACACAACATGCGTACTCAAAATTACTAGGCTTCATTTTGCCTAAATCCATCAATCTGTCTTTTCACTTCTACCTTTTCCTAGTATGATAATTGACCAAGAGACACCTTGCAAGGTGGGAACCCTTGTGTGTCTACGGAATGTTCTCCAATGGTGCAACAACCTAGTTCCCCTTTGTTCCAAGCAAACACATCTTAATAACATTCCAAGACCTTCTAGTGTTACTATCTCTTCTCCCTATCCAGATCATGATCAACCCGGATCTTTTAGCAAATCTCTTTCCACCTTATGTTTATCTCATGATTGTAAGACAATGTCCACTGCTCACTACAATTGTTGTGAGAGCCATTAATGTCCACTTAATGAACTTTTAGTAGTACAAAAACTTTTACACAACTTGTAGTTTCAAAGATGGCCTATTTTCTTTTGTCTACATCAGAAACCCATTTAATCCAATCAACATAATCGTCTACGTTTGTGATTTTTTCTTCCATAAAATCATCAACTTCCCCCTATAGTATGAATTGCAAAATTTGTTATGGTCCTTTTGGCAACATTAGATCTTCAAGTTCAATATTCCCAAACTCATACTCATCATCATTCGGCTCAACCAATTGAAGCCCTTCATCACAATGTTCATTATCATCCCTATCATTGTCTGAGTCTGACACATGTGCATCCACCTATTTGGGCATAATGGGATCATACAAAAATGGATTCCTGATAACCACGTCCGAATCTCCACTGAAATGTGTGCTTTCTAAAGCAACAACAACATCTCGCATCAAAGTCTTTGAGTTCTTTTTCTACAACATATTTATCATAGTTAATGGTAACACTTCCACATGAGCTCCTAGACCATGCCTCACTTGTATTAAACCACGTTCCACATCCACATTTTATCAAAAAATCCAATCCAAGTAATACATCATAACTGTCTATATCCACTACCATGAAGGTCATACTGCATTGTACGTTTCCAACCTTGACATGTACGCCATCAATTCTACCCAAAGCATGTGTAATGACTCTTGATGTGGTTTTGTAAGTCTCAAATCCAGCAACCACATGCATTATTCCCAATTTTCTAACCAATGTAGTGGCCATGACAGACATAGATGCTCCAATGTCTACAAGTCCTTCCACCACATAGTTGTTTATTTCCACAAGCAAGTGGAGGGTTTTGCTTCTATGTGTTTTGTTGATGTAGATTTGCCTGAATGTTGGGGCTGCTAAAATGATAGACACCTGATTATCTATTGCTTATGCATCCCTTTTTCGTCTAGCCAATCTTACTAGACTTTCGAGGTGCTTTAATTCCCCTAGTATCATAAGGATTGTTTCCATGGCTGAAACAAAAATCTTTTTCTTAAGGAAGTGGGAAAGAATTTTAAATTTGACTAAGGCTTCCTAATTCACTCTTGTCCCCTCTCCTGTAGCTTTAGGAGACGGTATAACGCCATTTGGTGCCACTTCAACAAACATCCTCCTCCTAGGTATTCAAATGTATGAGAAGAGATTATCATTTCCACACAACCTATTGAGCTATTGCATAGTTGCCTCCTTATCATTCAGTAATACTTCTAAAAAGTTTGTTGCTCCATAATGGGCCTTCCCATCCTTGGGTTTCTTTCAACACATGTCTTCCGAATGACCTAGACCTAAACAAAACGAGCACTTTATTCCACAATTCTCTATCCTATGAGACATGCCATCTTTGGGAAATTTGGTCATGGCTCATTTAATCTTGAATAGGCAATGGCCAAATGTTCTCCCTTGCAGATTTGGCATCCTCCAAACATGGTGGAAGAGCATGATGCATCAAGATTAGCCACACTCCCCTTGAAGAATTTGATAAACGTGTTCTTCAAAGCAGTGACCTACTTTTCCATCATTGTCTTCTTTCAACGGTTTATATGGTGTCTATCCAAATTCTCCCAACACTCTTTCTAGTTTTGTCGCAGTTCCAACCATTTCTTCAATGTCACTGAAAGTTCTTACTACACACAACTTCCAAATTTTTGGCCTCAACTTGGCCAAAAATCTTTTTCTTTGTTCAACACCTTGTATCCTACCCCTTTAAAAAAACTTATCTAGGCATTCAAAGTATTTCTAAACCCTCTCCTTGGGTTTTTGTTTTATGGCATCAAGCTTCATTCTAATGTCATCTGCATCAACATCCCCATATTTATGTGTTATTAGAGCCCACAGCTCGGTCCAGTTAGTTAGTGTTGGTTGTAGTTTCCTAAACCATTCCTTGGCCCGCCTTTTCAAATTTAGCTTTGCAATTTTGAATAACTTGTTTGCATTCAAATCCCGCACTTCTACAACCATAGTAAGTCTTTTTGCTCCATCATTAACATCTTCATGGTTTCTGCCTTAAAATAATTCATCCATACCTTGTGGGTTAATCATGCTACAACTTCCAATTTTCATCTTAATGTAATCTGTTGTAGATCCATTTTTCCACTTCCCTGGATCAGGTGGTTGACACTGCATCTAATATTTGTGCACCGTGCCTCATATCTTAGATTGAAGAAAAACCGATATCAAGATGGTATTCACAAGATTGGATGGATATCCATTGTTACTTATCAGATGCTACATTGGTCTTCTACCACACTGCCAATTTGTACAAGGTACCAGTATGGATCATGTTAGAAGCATCACGTCTTGCTTCTGCCTCGAGGTAGTCACACACACATCCTTCAAAGATGAGAATCCTAAAGATATTTGAGTCTTACTGAGTGCAATTTTAGGGTTTTCCTGACAACCTTTCATATGTCAAACTAAATTGTAAAACTTATGTTGAGTTTCCACATCTTCAGTCATTGTAATCCATCAATTTAACATTAGCTTAGAAATCTAGACGGATCTCCCTCCATTACAAGTCTTAAAGGCATGATCTCAGATGGTAGGGTGGATAAATTTTGCTCATATGTAGATTCTAGTTGGTACTACAACCTTTGCTTTGCATCTCGCCATATTCTCCGATTTAGGATGTGAGATCTTGACCCCAAGCGCTCCACCTTAATAACTTGGTTTCCAATCAAGAACAAATCTTTTACATTAGGTATGTAGAGTTTAACAAAATGATTAGTTGAGACAGAAAGCCGGGAATCCAAATGTCTTCTATCCTAAGTGTACTATTTTGTCTTTCAAGGATAGAAAATGAGATTCTACACAAGGTGTGAGGTATAGTGATATTGCCTTTGTACCTCTGAAGTTGATTCCCACCCCCCTGCTCCATCCCTTATCCTCATCCAACCTTGAACATGAATGCAGAAACCATTATGGGCTATCCCCACTTCAACATCCCCAATACGAGCTTCATCAAGATTCACACTTGCAATAATCACTATGCCAAATCCTAACATTTGCAGAATTAGGGCTCCTACTTGAGGTTCATCCTATCTTCTCAAATATTCAAACCTAAGAACAAAATGTTGTTCATGGACCTCTTGGGTAATGTCATTTAGTCCAATCTCATCCTCACTAGATGATGACATATTGTCCTAATCGTTTTCATAGTCCAAATGTAATGGAATTCCCACATTATCACTAAACATAACCTAGCTCTAATACTGAAAGAAAATGAAAGATGAAAAGAACAAACACAATGCCATGTAACAACATTTAACAAAGTCTAATTATCTGGAATCCTACAACTAATCCCATTAATTGATTTGTGAAATGCCACAGTCAAGGAAATATACTACTGATGTTTATTTATTTTAACAAAACCCACTTCTATACACACAACTTTGGAATTTTGTTACATCTGTGTGTATCTTCATCACGCATCTCCTCATTGGCAATGTACTACCAGGAGCCCAACAACCATTCATACCACTAAAAATCCAAAATCTACTAAAGGTATGGCTTTGAGGTCAAAACTCTCAAGGTTCATTCAATCCATATGAACTGCTCAACATTTTCCCACTCAATGCAACATAACACCAAATCTCTTATCTAAGAACCTAAACTTGGTAGACCTTTGGATGAAAATATTTTGAACATGATTTTGAACAATAGATGCCAAGTTCACTTAGAACCACTCAAGAAGATAGATTTTGATGCAGGAATATGCTACAAATTCTTCTCTTCAAACCTTCCCCATTCTTGACCTTGTTTTGCCCAACCTAAGGACAACCCTTCGAGGTTTTTGGCACCCATTTTAATAGCTGTTCTATAATTTGAATTCAAGGTACTATAACAAAAGTTCCCCTTTCCCATATGCATATTAACTTCTATTTGCCACTCAGTTCTACAGCTCGGGGGCCCCTTCCTTTCTTCATCATCCCTCAAGCATCAACCCCTCATAGCTATCCTTTCTTTTAATTACTATTACTCTATTAAAGTCATTGGTGCAATGGAATTCTTCATATGACCAACCTAGTAGTCTAAACAAGAAGAAAAATACCAACAAAGAACCTACCACCTTGCTCCTCCATTCTCCCTCTTATCTTACCTTCCATTGTCAATTATGCAAACTTTTCTTCAATGCAATTACTCCCTCCACCATCCATCACTCAACGTAGCTCCTGTTCTCCATAAAACACAAACAAACAAAGTTGCCTACCCATGCATTCCTTGGAGTAGTGATGGACATATTCCCATCAAAAGCATGCAAAAAGTTGACGGCCAATGAAAACAATAAAACAAAAAAAGGAAACCCTAAATCCTATTGTGTTCACACTATTAGGGTGACCTATTGTTTGGTCACAAAGGGATTTTGGTTCTTAGGTAATAATAGGTTTATTTTTATATGAGGGTTTTTGAAAGATGATATTTTGGCTTGTGTTGAAACTTGAGATTACTTATAGAGTTGTAATATTTTGAAGGGTTTTGGGTTTTTTTTAAAAAGTATTTCTTGAAGATTATATTTTAGCTTGGTGAAATATTTGAGTTTCCATAATTCTTTTTTTGCCTAGAAATTATGGTAACTCAAATATTCTAATGTAAATGGCAAGGCCACTGTGTTACACACCCCTTGTTAAAGTTGACATCATTACTATACATCATATTTTTACACTATATTTTATCATTGGATTTTAGTCAAAACAAACATGTGGACAAGTTGACTCCATAATCAAGAAAAGGACCAATCATTTACGACATCACAATGTAGCACATCAATCAATTTGGACATTATTGAATTACTGATTATGTTCATTATGTCATGTCTATTTTAATTATAAATTAATAAGCATTAGTTGAGGTGACTTGTTGGTTTTCATTAAAATTTGACTAAGGTGCTAGTTAATATTGTTGATTAATAGGTAGCATAAATAATGAATATGATTCTTAAATAATGTAAATATTTCTTCAAGGCTAAGTACTTCACCACCCCTTTATCAAGCTTTAACAAACCTCCCCATGCTTAAACTTTCATCAAACCTAGGTAACCTTCATTTCAATACAAGAATTCAAAGTTTAATTGATTAAAGAACTAGCAAAAAATGATTGAAAAATGACAATGATCATAAAGGCCATCCAATTGTTTGGGACAAGTTGTTATTAACATTGCCCAATGCAATTAGGTGGTTTTTTTTATGAAGACTAGGGGGGCACTTTTGAGTAATGATTTTTTTGACTAGTCAATATATCAAGTTCCCCATTTGCATGGTAATCAAATATGACCATTCATAATGATAGTCACCTTTGACTAGACATTTACTTGACACATGGCAACATATGAATATATATTTTTCCACATGTCAATTGTCGCAACCCTAGCCTTGAGCTCGCGACCAAAGCAAAAAGGCTTGTAAGGTTGTGGGCCAAGAAGAAGCTTGGGAATGAAGGAAAGTGTGAGGGAATGAACCCTCACACTCCAAAGGGAGCTTCCACTTTGGTAGTTTGGAGTCCAGGTGGACTTCCGAATCTTCAAATAATGATTGCAAGGCTCAAAACCCAATGGATTGATGAGTTCTTAATATCATTGGAAAAATATTGAAATGTAGATGTCTAAATCGTACTTGCATGACCCATTTGGATAGTTAAAACACAAGTTATTTCCAAAAGAAAGGCTGGGAGTCAAATTGGCAATTTGATTCATGACCACTAAAAGTCAAGATTCAACCCGATTTCCTTGCGTGCATATGGGGTGCAGGTGGCGTGTGACATACTATTGGAAAGCTATTGATGAGGGCTACAACTTTGCTTTACTTCATCTTAATCAAAGGTTTGCACACAAAATTATGGGGTTCCAAAGTTGCGAAAATTACAACTTTGGGAATTTCAAGATTCCCATTTGGGAGTCCTGGGACAAAATGTCATTTGGATGTGAGCCTCATGGAGAGGCACATAGTATACTATAAGGGGAAAGGTGGTGGCTTCCGCCAAGTTCGGGCCGTGGTGAGTCTTGGGAATCCGAGGTTGCCCGTTGTTCGTCCTAACACTAAAAGTGTTCCAACTATGCATTAACCAACTTGTTGTTTGGTTTTGTTCAAGTTTGTGTGAGTGATTAAATGCTTGTCATTCTTCCTAATCCCATCTTGGATTTCCAACATGCCCTTTTACCCCCAAAGTGCTGCGAACCAAGGAGCATGCCCCAATTCTTTACTTTTTCGTTGTCTCCATTTCAAACTCACATTTGAATCTATCAATGAGCTTGAGAACACATCATCAATGTTTTGTTATGTGATAAAAGTCCTACCTACCTACAACCATAGGTGTATGATATACAAGTAAACCATATACATGACCAAATATATGACATTCATATATTTGATTTGCATGAGTTTCAACCGAAGACCTCATGGAAGCATCC